>JAEEGK010010543.1_pt1 | contig 21268 bp, 19 predicted proteins | sample 8958771 | NCBI WGS metagenome assembly JAEEGK01 (sample SAMN16246547, study PRJNA631951) | gut metagenome | biome: gut microbiome; feature: rumen; material: SC-attached | host: Bos | place: Iran: Karaj | collected 2018-10 | reverse complement strand
TGTTTCGACCATGCTCTTGACCTTGACCTCGCTGACCTGTCCGCCCTGATCGAAAACATAATGGAACGGATTGTAATTTGACGAGTGTGCCATATCAATGGTATTGAACACGCGCACATCATACCCGGCAGCTTCCAGCAGTTTGCCCTCTGCGGCGAGAATCTCGCCCTTCGGGTCCGTAATGACATACGATGTGTTCAGCTGCATGATGTTCGGCTTAGCAAATCCGCGCGTTTTCTGCGCACCTGAGCCGCCGATCACCAGCACATTGAGGTTCAGCTTATGACTCCATGTGTCCAGCGACAGATACACATTCTTGGTCATAAGAATGTTGTTGTCAACCGTCACGCACTGGAATTCGCCGTTATCATCGAACACACGGTATCCCTCCGGATGCTCTGCGTCATATTTCTTGATCGGGAGCTTCTGCGGTGCATGATTGTCGCGCAGCGCTTTCTTTTCCCGTTCGTCGCCCCATTTCGCTGAGCCGTGTTCTGTGCCGCGGCGGTGCAGACGCTTCGCATCCTGACTGTACTTATAAAGCGCGAAAATGCCGATCACGATGACTCCGAAAAACAGCATCTTCGGCGCATAGCCGCTCTTTACGGTCAGTGCGGAGAAGATCTTGCCCGGATTTGCCAACAGATATGAGATCGCCTTCCCGATTTTGCCGGTATCTATCTTTCCGTTCGTGAGCGAATAGTCCATCGCTGCACCCAGCAGCAGACACAGCAGCAACAAGAAAACTCCGACTGCGCAGTACACAATCAGAGTCAGACGGTCTATTTTCGGTCGCGGATGCGGCGCGTTGTTCGCGGCAGACATTCAGTGTCTCCTTCTCGGACGCGGCATCGGCTGTTCGGTCGTTGTCGGCATCTGCGGCAGATCGCCGCCCGGCGGTTTCGGCGCTGCCTTTGCAGCAGCATTGTTCAGCTCCTGCTGTGCCGGAGCGATGTGCTGCTCATGCCCGTTGCTGTGTGCGGGCTTTGATTCCGGCAGATCGGACTTCGCCGCTGCACCCGCACCGCTTTCCACGGTCTCAGAAAGGAATGCACGGTCAGAGAGATACTGCTCATATTCCTGCATGGATTCAAAGGTCAGGACATCCCTGCCGCTGATACCGGCATTCTCCTGCATCTGCTGTTTGAGATTTGTCCAGGCGTGACGCCCGTTCTGCCCGACAAGCGGTTCGCCGTTTTGATCTTTGGTATGTGCATCGGTGAATGTTCCGGTCCGCTCCTGTCCGTGGAATACTGCATAATCATGCACAACGCGGTCTCCGTTATGACTGCCGCTGACCACAATATGCTTGGACGGATCGTTTGCCGCGCAGACTACCATGCTGTCTGTTTTGTTCTGTCCGCGCTCTGTCATGCGGTTCATTGCCGTATCGAAATCTGTCCGCGATTCCTGTACGGCGGCAACACGCTGCGTGATCGTTTCCCGCTTGATTTCATCGCCCTTTGCGACAACTGCCTCTGCTGCTTCTGCCGGAACGCCGAGATCTTCTGCAATCCTGCTTGCAGCAGCCCGCTTATCTGCCATAGAGACCTCAGCGGACACCGTTCCGAATGCAACTGTCATCGCATCGCTGCGCACTTCCTCGATCTCGATCACCTTGTCCACGCTCTGTGTTGCGGCTTTGTCAAAAACCTCCCGTGCCATCGCCTTTGCGGTCTGTTCGGGAATCCCCTGTTCGCGGTACATCTCCGTCAATATCCGCATGCCGGTTTTCTTGTCTGAAAGAGAAAGAGACAGCTTGCTTGATTTCTCTTTGCTGACCGGCTCGCCCTTTGCGTTCATTTCCGTTGACCGGAATGTGACGACGACCTCAAAACAGCTCACATCCAGCGCGCCCAGGACATTCTTGCCGGTACGGTCAATCCGCTGCTCGACCGAATCAATCGGTTTCAGCTTTGTGCTGTATTCTGAACCGCTTGCGCCGATGTTCGTGTACTCGATCAGCTCACTTTGCTTGAAATGTTCCATCCGGAAGCTGCGGTCTGCACGATAGTATTTCGCTGCATCATGCGCCTTACTGAATGAAACGCGGTCCGCCTTTTCTGCCAGCGCATTCAGCGTGTCCTGATCTGTAATGCCAAGCTGCTCTGTCAGCACGGCACGCATTTGCTTTCTGCTCATGCGCTGCGGCTCCAGCACCGCAAACTTGCCGGATTCGGGATCACGGTACACCAGACGCGGCTTTTCATCCTTCTTCGGTATGAGATACCAGCATTGATAGGGCTTTGTCAGCGGATGATCGCCCTCCTTCAGCGCAACCATGCCTGCACTCTGAAATTCCTTTTGCGCATCTGTTTGGAAGAAGGATTTTCGTTGTTCTGGCTGCAGCATTTCCTGTCCGAATTTTGCGGCACACATATTTGCTTTGTTTTCGTCAAATCCGAATTGCTGCTGAATCTGAGCAGAGAGCGTTTTCTGATCGGGAATCTTATCGAAGGTGATCTGCTTGACTGTGCGCAGATCCTTGACTGCAAAGAAGCCTTCATCGTCATGCTCAAAACGAATCTCGGTATCCAGTTGCTGACACTTCCTTACAAATTCCGCGCGTGCAAGATTCACCAATGGTTCATGCTGCTTTTCGTATAAGCAGAAGGATCCCTGTGCAGAATGCGGGAACATCGCAGGTGCGTCAAAATTCTGCATTTCAGCAGTGAGAAACGGGATTTGCCATTTCTCGCACCTGAAATTACCGAGCGCATCTGACTGCTCCGCAATCTTGTCCCTGATACATTCCGTGCAGACCTGTTTGAAGATCGGCAGATCGCTGCTGCGCACACAGGCATACAGGCTGCTTTTGCTTTTCGGATTCTTGAAAGCAATCGGGATACCGTATTGCTTCGCTTTCCGTGCAATCGCCTTCATATCCTCGCGGGATACGCCGTTTTCCGATGTGACCACTGAATCGCCAAGCCGTTTTGCATCCTGCTGCAAGTCGTCCAGCCTGACAGCACCTGGCTTGAGATGTGTCAGATCGACGCCGGTTGTTTCGTTTCTGCTGTTGCTTCCGCGCCCGTGTGCATTGCTGCGCTCGCGCTCAATCGCCATCATTTCATGAAACAGCCTTGCAAGTGTTTCCAGCAGCTTCTCACCGGCACTCAGACCCGCAGTCACAGCCTTTTCAGCAACCTGCAGGGTAACGCCTGTGACCTCCTCGCTCATGTTCAATTTGCATCACTCCTTGCTTTATTAAAATGGGTATAGAAAAGCCCTGATATCAGAAACATCAGGGCTGATCGTACTATTCGGTTTATAGTGACAAATCTGTCACTCAATCACAGAGAATTGAGAAAAGAACGGATTCTATCAAATGCTTCTCTCACACTAACATTCATCCAATTTGCTCGGCGTGAACGATCTATATTGCTTATGTAGAGTCTGTCCGAGAATGTTCTTTTGACTCTGCGAAGAACATCGTCCAGATTGGTTTCTCTCATGCCGGGGTCCTGAAAGATATATGTATCAAAGCACTCTTTCAAGCGCTCTATATCTACATATTCCGTTAGGTAGCACATATCAAATATGTCTTTATATCGTGTGGACAAGGGACCGAAACGCAGTAATGATCTGAGCTTTTCTGTGAAAATCTGTTCTTTGGAGTTAATCAGCAAGCTGGCACCGGTATCATCAAGACAAACGTCAAAGCAATACTCATCCTGCTCGATCTGAACCTGTTTGTGAACACCAAGATCAATTTTGCTTGTAAAAGAATGCCCAGAATCATCTTCGATAACAACGATAACACGCTTCCCCTTGTATTCCTGCTGAGATAATTCTTCTATATCGCCAGCAATTCTGATTGTGATTCCTTCTAGACAGTTTAGTTTCTCAATAAAGGCACGAATCGCATCTTCAGATAGAGAGTATCGGATAAAGTCCAGATCCATATCCTGCGTTGCTCGTCTGATGTTTCCGGTTATGCTGCGCATGACCACGCCGCCTTTAATCGTGATATTTCGGCTCAGGCTGCTTTCTGAAATTGCTTTCAGAACAATATCCTGACAGACCTTTGCTTCAGCATTGACTTCTGAATAACCATCATTTCTTACGGCAGATGCCAATTCTTCCAGGTTCACCATTATAACACCTCCATTTGCAATAATTCCATGATTTTCCCTCTCTTGGGTGCAGTCAAAGCATAATCCTGAATTGCCTGGATATCCAAATTTGACAGATTCTTTCTGTAATGTTGTAAAACCTCTTTATAGTAATCAAAAGGGAGCTTGCTTTTATACCTGAGCAGTTCTATCAGCATTCTTTCTTTGCTGTAAATATGAATCTGAAATCCCTTGTAATCGAATGTTGTTATTCCGTGATGAAACAATTCATTCGGACAATAATACTGCACGATTCGCTGGTCTCTGATTTTGGAAGCATCCCGATCTGTTGCAAAGTCATATTTATCAGGGATAACATCAGTAAAGCCGTATATATAAAATGCGTTTCGCATGGTAACAACTGCCTGCGGATACATAAATGCCAAAACAGCCAGTTCAGGTACATGAGGTTCATCTGAATAGACGGCTTTTCCGACTCTGAACAATTCACCGGCATTGATTTTTTTTTGAATCATATAATCAGAACCAAATCTGGACAAACACTCCGCACGCTTTAGTATCATACAGCCCGCCTCCATTTAGATTATCATCCGCATTTATATTGGTTTTGCGGATACTTTTCTAAATTATACACCTTTTTAAGCGGACTGTCAAGTTTTTTTGAAAAGCGCCCGCAAAACATCGAAATTTGCGGATGCTTTCAATAATTATTATTGGCGTCAATGTATCATATCCGGTACCTGATATACCTTTTCATAAGCAGCATCAGATTTTTGTAATCACAGCAAAACCTCCTCATAGCGCAAAATTTTGGATTTGACGCGGAGCTGTCCTGCATACTGCATGAGCTTGTGAATATCCTTTTCTTTTGATGCAGCATATTTTTTCATCGCAGCATTCACAATCTGCACATCGCTACCTTGACCGCGTACAATGTCGCAGAGTGTACGTTCCAGATCGTAAGCCCGAAGCGGATTGCCGCTTGGAGCCTTGCAAGTGTTCAAGCAGCTTCTCACCGGCACTCAAACCCGCAGTCACAGCCTTTTCAGCAACCTGCAGGGTAACGCCTGTGACCTCCTCGCTCATGTTCAATTTGCATCACTCCTCGCTTTATTAAAATGGGTATAGAAAAGCCCTGATATCAGAAACATCAGGGCTGATCGTACTATTCGGTTTATGGTGACAGGTGTGTCACCTTTGAGGTATCAAAGGAAAGGCAGCATATAGACCGGGAGATAAATGATTGAGTCCTCTTGTGCATAGTCCTTCGTGTATACAAGATATTTCTTCAAAATGCGGGAAGAATACTTATCAATAAAATGATCCAAGGAAGCATGTGCTTTGAAACCGGATGATTTCACTTCAATGGGACAAATCTTATTTTTGCGGGCAAGAAGAAAATCCACCTCGTAATTATGCCTTGACGGAGCTTTCATGAATGTATAATAGAACAGTTCATTGCCATTTGCAGCAAGAATCTGTGCTACAACATTTTCATACAAATACCCGAGATTGGCAGAGAGTTTGTCTCCAAGCAGTTTTTCGTATATTTCGTTTTCAGTAAAATCCTTATCCTTGAACATCAGAGTCGTAAACAGCCCGGTGTCGCAGACAAACATCTTGAACTTTGACAAATCCTTATTCGAAGATAAGCCTACATTCGGATCATTGGCATGATAAGAAACCAGCACGGTTTTGGAATCTGCCATTTCCGCAATCAGCGTCAGAATATCGTCCGCTCTTGTGTTTTTACTCAGAACGCTGCTGACCTGATATCTGGAAGCGTTTTTATTAAGCTGTGCGGGAATTGAATCAAACAACATGGATATGCGTCCGGTCGAATCAATCTTTTTGAAATCATCTTCATACAGATTCAGAATATCTCTTTTCACCGCATCGACAAGACGAAAATTATTGGTAATAATATATTCCTGCACAGCCTGCGGCATTCCGCCCACTAGCATATAAAGTCTGAAATCGCGAAGAAGTTTGCGGTTCAGCTGTTGGCCGACAGGTCTGCCCATCTCATAAAACTTTCGGATGATGTTATAGCTCGTATTGTCTCCGATTGCCCATAAAAACTCTTCATAGTCCATGGGGTACATATTGATTCTGCGTTCTTCACTGGGAATCACTATGTTCTGAACATTCTTCTTGATCGAAATCAACGAGCCTGTTTCGATATAATCATAGCGACGGTCTTTGACCAGATGTTTGATCGCCTGGCGAGCCAAGGGGCATTTCTGTACTTCGTCAAAAATAATCAGCGATTTCCGCTCTGTCAGATCCACTTTGAACTGAAGCTGGAGCTGAAGAAATAGATAATTGAGATCGGATATGTCCTCGAACAGCTCAAGTACTGCTTTCGGCGCGATCGAAAAATCTATCAAAATATAGCTCTCATATTCATTTTTCGCAAATTCCTCTACTACGGTAGATTTTCCGATTCGTCTTGCACCTTCGATCAGGAGCGCAGTTTTTCCGTCAGAATCCTTTTTCCACTCAAGGAGTTTATCATAAATCTTTCGTTTGAACATGATAATTACCTCTTTCCTGAATTTGAAAAATCGCTAATCCCCCGAAATCGCATTTTTCTATTTGCTATTATACCCCGAAATCGCATTTTTGTCAACTGCTTTTCAAGAATAATAACCTCATCCGCTTTTCGGAACCTGATACTCCTTCTCAAACCGCGTAATCTCATATCCCTGATTCAGCGCAAAATCGGCTATCTGCTCTTGCGTCATTTCCTCGCCGCTGACCGTCTTACCGATTCTCACAGTAAAGCTGTCACCCGAATGCAGTGCTGTCTGTTCCGTGACAATGAAATCCAGCCAGAACGGAATATCTCCGGTCGGTTTCAGAAGCGGCAGCACTTCGCCGCCGTTTTCCTGATACCCGACTGTCACATAACCGAACGGATCAAGCTGCTGCACCTCCGGCAGGCCGCTGACCGTGACCGTCATGCTGTCTGCGATCAGCTTCACCTTATACGCCTGTTCCAATGCGCAGATGCTGTCAGAATCCCATGCAAATGTGACAGCGTCTCCGTTGAAAAGAGAATCGGACTGACTGAATGTACCGGTCAGCGTTCGGACTGCATCTGCGGCAGCTTTGGGCGAATCCTGTTCATTCAGACCGAATGCGGCGCGGTGATCCTGCACCAGTGTTTCAGCATCCAGCGTCCAGCCGATCGTGCCGCTGCCGTTTGCGCCGCTGACCTTTGCAGTCAAATACTCGTTCAGCCGGATCTCTGTCCTGCCGCAAGCCGTCAATGCCATGACAGCAAGCATGAGCAGGGACAAGATGATGTATTTTCTGATTTTCATGTTCTAACCTCCAAGTACAATCGTTTTTTCAAACATAAACGCCCGAATGCAGAATTCAGGCGTTTCGTGTAATATTCAGTTGTCTGAAAGCTCATATCAGATGCGGGTTCATCTGTTTTTTAAATGCTGTTACAATCCGGACGAAGCAAACGCTTTCCGCGCCTCCGCTGAATTCTGTTGACGCAAAACGCTGTTCACAGCATTTTGTGCAGCAAGCACGGTGTCAGCATCCAGCCCAAGATCTTGCAGCGCAATCGTCAGATAACCGAGCACGATCTCATTGAAGCAGCCTGTATCAAAGATTCTGTCGAGCTGTTCCTGCGGCATCTGTGCATATTGCAGAGTATCCGGTGCAACTGTGTCGGTAGCGGAAAAGTTGACAGGTGTGTCAACTTTCGGGGATCCCGGTTCATACTCAGAAAAAGTGACAGGTGTGTCAACCTGTTCCGGGTCACCGTCAGCCGCTTCCTCTTTCAGCCAGTTCCGCACAGCCTTTGCAGCGGTCTTCCATTTGATTTCGATTGCCGCAATGTTCTCATATTCAGACGGGCTTGAAAAGGAAATGACCAGATGCTCAAATCCGCCGGAGATTGTGATTCCGTCCATGAAGCAAAGCTCCTGCGAAAGAAACCGTTTGCGGAAATCCGCAGTATACTCCGTGCTGTTAGCGGTCAATGCTTGCTGCATCAAAGCACTGTCAGACCGGACAAGGAGAAGCAGCTGCTGTCTGACTGTATCTTCGAGAAACTCGCCGTCCCATTTGACGGTCAGCGGTTTGCTGTCACGGATTGCCTTCGGCGTAACCTTGCCGAGATCGCCCTGTGCAAGCGCCTGCTGCTGTTCCGGTTCCAGCTTTGCGATTTCATTCGCGGTATTGATCGAGATTGTGCCGTCTGCAACTGCGTCCTGAATCGCCGGTTCCGCACTGCTGTCGATATGCTGCAATTTACTGACCTGTGACGAAGAAACGCCGAGCTGCTTTGCCAGCATTTCCCGCATTCGTCCGAACTTCTCACCGGCACCCTTTTTCGCTTGCAGGATTGCGTCCAGTTCCTTGTACGACTGCCAGAACTCCTGATCAGACAGCTGCCGGGTTGTTACATTCATGGAGATCAGATCGAGCTTTTTGTCGGCTTCGTCTGCATAGATTTGTACCAGACAGGGCAGGAGGCGGGAGATGTTTTCATCGTGATCAAGCAGATACTGAACCGCCGCTTTTCTGCGGTGTCCGCTGACAATCTCAAATCCACCGTCCTCGCTCGGTGTCACGATCAGATTGTCCTTCACACCGCCCTGTGCCAGAATCGTGTATGCCAGTTCCTCCACATGGATGATGCGGAAGAAATTATGCGGTGAATCGTGCAGATCGGCTATATCAATCATGCGGATTTTCTCATTCTGTGTGTTCTGGACGATTGCCGCAAGGTTTGAGAGTATTGTTTTTGCCATTTCAGCCTTCCTTTCTGTTTCATCGGGGTATGAAAATGCCCCGATCAAAGAAATCGGGGCATACATCCTATTCGGTTTGAAAAAGTGACAGGTGTGTCAACTTTTCATTTTGAGAATACACTCAGAGCAAATATCGTTTGCCGGCACCTCTTCCCTCCTGTTTCACCAAACCTTTTTCTCTCATTTGCTTTATAATTGCAAAGGTACGGGTAGGCTTGATTTGCAGCAATTGTTGGATATCTGTATCTGTCGCAGAGCCGTTTTCTGTTATGAAATCTATGATACGCTGTTCCTGCGGCGTGATTTCGCTTGTGTTGACAGCACGATTCAGATTCGGCAGCACGATCTTGAACGCATTGGGCGTGACCTCAATGCGCGGTTGAACAGGGCAATCCTTATACAAATGATAGATGCGGCGAATGCCTGTACCGTAGGATTCAATCAGATGCAGCCGATGAAAAATCTCTGCGAGATACTGATTGCGCGGCTGCGAAATACCGCTCCGGATATCCTCGGTAGAGAGTCCCGGCAGCAGACCGCCGATCGAGATAAACTCCGTTTCAAGCTCGTTGACATTGATAATGATGCTGCCGCTGAAGCTGTAATCGCGGTGAACAATCGCATTCAGGAGTGCCTCTCGCAGGGCTTCTTCCGGATAATCAGGATGTTCAACGCGGCGCAGCCCAACCAACTCAGCAGGATTCTGATTACACAGCATCAAATAGGAAAACGCATCCTCCATTTGCCTCAATACGGAACCGCGGAATTCCTTGCTGTCTTTGAATTTTGTGTTAGAGCTATCTGAAAATACTGCGATTTTTGTTGTGTGCTCACACTGGTCGGACAATAAAAGCGCAAGATTGGTATATGTCACACCGCTTGCATCTGTCATACCGAGCGTGCGATATTTTGTCTCGGAGAATTCAACTCCATATTTGGAAAAAGCTGCTTTGGCACTCTCAAATGATAAATCCTGATTCAACGAGCGCATCTTCTCAAACACATCCCCGTCAGAATCCTTGATCATTTTACGAATCTGGCCGAAGGATGCGGGAACAGCAGATGCACCATGCCGGATGAATACTCCGCTCGGCTTTAAGCCTTTGGATTTCAAATAATACGGTTTGAATGCACCCTCGGATACTTCCACCTTAATCACACGGTTTTCTTGCAGGGCAAACCGAACAAACAGCGTCACATCCGGCAAGATTGCGTCTCGAATGCCGTTGGTGATGCGTGTATAGGTATCATCTACATCTTCCAGACCGACAGCGTTCCCCTGATCGTCGATTCCGATATAGATAGTACCACCATCAGTATTTGCAAACGCTATAATCTCTTTGTAGATCTCATCGGTAGCCTGCCGTTTGAATTCTGTGTTTTCACTCTCAAAAATCATTGGAATCGCCTCCATCAATTATTATACGCTGAATTTTCACTCTTGTCAAGTGTAAAAAGTGGAATTCCACTCATTTCAGTGACAAAAATGTAAAATAACGATTTTTATGACGTTTTTTGGGAAACCACGACTCCATATTGTGTTTCAGATTTCACACCTATTCGGTTTGAAAAAGTGACAGGTGTGTCAACTTTTCTGTATATTCCAAGTCCGTTTCGCATTTGACGCGTTCTGAATGGTATCGGCAATGCTTTCTGGCTCTCAGACTTCACTTCGGCGCAGGATTTCGTCTGTCAGATTCTCATACGCATTGACAATTTTCCAGCTGCTGCCGCTGCGCGGAACTTTTTTCTCCGTAAAATAAGCTTCGAGCGGCAGACCGGCTTTCTGGCTCTCGCGCACAGTATCGGAGTATGGGATGATTGTTTGCAGCAGCGTGGAATCCAGCGCAGAACGGAAATCACGCAGCAGCTCCTCATCGTTCCTCCTGCGGTACATTGTGATGAAGATGCCGCCGATCTGTGCCTGCTGTCTGGCGATCTCGACTGTCACGCGCTCCAGACCGTGAATCTCAAACTCTCCGAGCATGGTCGGAACATAGACCAATCCGCTGTGTCGGATAATCTGCTTAACCTCATCCGTCATTGCGGGCGGCAAGTCAAACATAATATAGTCAAACCCGGAGATTCTGTCTGCATCCAATTCTGCATACCGTGTCCATGTAGTGTGGAAGATGTTTTCATAGTCTGTCGGCAGAATGCCATTTGTTCTTTTGTCGGTCATGAAGAACATATAGCAGTTTTCCTGCGTATCACAGTCCACAACAAGCACCTTCCGCCCGGCTTTCTGAATGCAGTAGGCGAGGTTTATCACCGATGTCGTTTTGGCAACGCCCCCTTTGTTGTTGTAAAGGGCGATTTTCTGTGTATGTTTCATAGCATGTTCCTTTCCTCAGAGTATCAGGCATAAATGGAAACAGGGAACGGGATCGTGCCCTGTGAATATGCTGATATTCCATAATAAGCTCCTTCACAGTAAATAGTTCTGTTCCGTCATAAAGTTCTGCATTTTCCGCGCATTTTCAATCTTCATGTCATCCAGCGCAAAGGCATATCTGTCCAGAGTAAAGGCGACAGAATGATGTCCCATGAAGGCAGAGAGTGTTTTCAGATCGACGCCTGCTTTGATTGAAATAACGGCATAAGTATGCCGCAGATCATGAAACCGGAAATCGGGCAAGTCCAGCTCGTAAACCAACTGATCAAAGCGCTTGCGAATATGTGAGAGCGTAAGATGCTCACCGCCGCGTGCACCCTGAAATACGAATTTACCGCTGTGACCTGCCATTTGATATCGCTTCATCATATCCATGACCGCGGCAGGCGGATATATCGTTCTTTCTTTCCCATTCTTGGGAGTCTCCAAATAATAGTAGTGCTTCTGTGTATTATAGGAAAGCTGCTGATATACACGGATACACCCTGCTTCAAAATTGATGCCGTTCCATGTCAGCCCCATCAGCTCGCCCTTACGCATCCCTGTAAAAACTGCCAGCTTGAGCAGCACCTCAAGAGGATTTCCTCTGATCGCATTCAGGAACTGGTTCAACTGCTGATTATTCAGCGGAATAATCTCAGATTTCGGAATCTTGGGCATTGTCGTGTGCTTGGCGGGATTATCATCAATCAGCTTCATTTCATAGGCGGTCTGCAACAGCTTATGCAGAGTCCCGTGAACATTGCGGATTGTCTTTGCGCTGAGCGGTTTGGCCAGATCGACGCCCTCAGACAAACTCATTACAAACAGCTGTACATCCTCCGAGGTGATTTCCTTCAGCTTCATATTGCCGAACACGCGGAAAATGTGTGCGTTCAGCATCTTCTGATAGAAAATGCGCGTAGATTCCTTGATATTGAGCGCACGTTCTTTCAGCCAATAAACGGCAAAATCCGTAACTTTGGTGTTTCCGCTCAATTTGTTGATTTGTGTGGGCATCATCTCGCGCATACGCGAAAGAATGTCGGTCTGAGCGACCTTTTTGACGGCATTGATTTTCTCCTGCATTTGTGGTTACCTCCTATTTATTTCTGATGTTTAATAAGGCAGCGAAACAGGTTCATTATACCACAAAAGCGGATAAAAAGGCAACAAAAAGCGCCCCATTGCATGAAGTACTTGACTTGAAATAGAAAATGTGCTATACTTGTAAATGACATTTGGTCGCACTGTCAAAAGTCATTTCACGACGGCAATTTATGCAGGATGTTCGATTTCTTCTACCCTGCCATTGAAAAGCCGCAGATGCGTAAGAAATTCGCATCCGCGGCTTTCTGTGTTTAACAGAAAGATCGACTCATTGGCAAAAAACGATGCGGAATACTGAGTAATCTAAAAGCAAACGCTGCAAAGGCCTTGCATTCGTGATGCAAGGCGGGATGCCGCCGATACGCGCGATCCATGTGCTGAAGAACTCGATCGCGCCGTGCATCAGGTCGGACGGGTTCGTCACTGTCGGCAGCGTTGACAGGATTGCACTGATTGGCTGGATTATGAAGTGCATACGCATCTCCTTTCGTTGATTTGGGTATAAGAAAAGCACCTGCGTTTGCAAGTGCTTTGTGGAGATTCAATTCATGCTATAAATCAGAATAATTCTGCTTCAAAATTTGCTGATCAACGACCGAACTGTTATCACGGACTGCCCATTCCTTTTCCAAGTTCACTGAACCACCAGAAGATGTAAACCACACTCAGCATCCCGTAAAGGCAGCAAACTGCAAGAACAGTCCTCAAAACCTGACCGCCGGATGACACGCCGCAGAGCAGCGTACCGGTGAAAGCAATCGCGCCGGGAACTGCTGCGCCTGCTTTCAGCTTTTTATCGTATGCCCGGATTGCTTCTCTGACGCCCCATGCAGCAAGCAGAAGTGCGGCAAGGCACAGAACTGCAATGATGACCGCCGGTATCATATACATGCGGCGGATGCACCAAAGCCCCAATACAGGAACCAGTTCAAAGGCAGCTGCGTACAGCAGCACTTCAAGACTGCCCAGCCTGAAGAAGAACGCAATGAATATCAGCACCAGCGCAAGCACATACGGCAGCCATATATGAGACAACAGAAAGAGCATCCGGCTTCCTCCGTTTTATTCCAGATAAGGATGATGACAGCTTTATTTGCATATTACAGAAAGCCGCTGCCTGTATATTATCTGATCTCCTGCATCTCATATTTCATCGTGTAGATGCTGTCACGGACATGTGCTTCATAGGTCGTCACAATGCGGTCTGCGGCGATTTTTCCGCCTTCCTCGTCCGCACCCATGAGAATTGCATAGATTCCCTCGCTGTGCATGCTGGCAATGTCGCCGCGGCGCAGGCACTTCTGCACGATCGGGAATGCCGCCTCCAGCGTGCCCGGCTCCAGCGGCATTTTCAGGCGGGTGTGGAATGTGAACCGCACAAGCTGTGCCTGCTTGTCCATGCGCTCCTGGAGGCGCAGCACAAATTTGTAGATATTCGTGAAATCGGATTCCCGCACAGCATAGGCACCGCGCTGACTTTCTCCCTCTGCAAGCTGCGAGAAGAGCGCAAAGCCCGCATCTGAGCCGACCGGCTCTGCCGCATGAATCAGCGCACTGATCCGCTTTTGCAGCAGCATGGCAGAGATCGGCAGCTTGATGATCTGCGTGGCGCCGGCATCGAGCAGCGCTGCTTCATTTTCATCGGATCTGTCAAAGGTCACAACGGCAAAGGGAATGTTCCGGCTGCGGAGATTCGCTGCGGTCTCTGCGAGCCGCGTGCCTGCAAAGCGCTGTGAGAGCAGCACACATGCCGTATCCGGCAGGACGCCTGCCGATTCCGAGAAGCGGAATTCCATTCCCTCCGGCGCGGACAGTGCTTCGGCGAGTGCCGCATCCTGCTGACTCATGACAGTGATTTTTTTCATGTTCATTTCTCCTTTTCGGCTGTGTGTTTGGATATCCTTTGCGTTTTGCTGTCACCGTGTTTACATATAAAACGGCGCAGCGCTGTTTTTTCTCGGATCAGAGACCGCTCCGAAGCGATTTTTCAGCGGTTAATTCTATTATAACAGAAGCGGCAGAAAAATGCAACGACCGCATTGGTCATTTGCTGCATTTTACTGCGGCCCGGATTCCCGGAAAATTTCTCTGCGCTTCAGAAGCACCGACGCAAACAGCTCCCCGAGCACATAGCAGCCGAGGATTTCTCCGATGCAGACATACAGCGCGAGCAGCAAGAGCGGCGTGTCGATGCCGTAGCCATAGCGCAGCACAAACGGCACGATCACCGTATTTGCAGCGATCGCCGGGAGCGGCACGAGCCAGCGATTTTTGCGCAGGAGCCGGCTGCCCGCAGCGCCCAGCAGCGTCGCAATGCTGCCGAAGACAATATCCAGTGCGACAGCGCCGCCGAAGAGATTTGCGAAGATGCAGCCGATGAAAAGCCCCGGCACGGCGCTTGGCGTGAACATCGGGAGAATGGTCAGGATCTCCGCAATCCGCAGCTGCATCGGTCCGAAGGAGATCGGTGCAAACACAACGGTCAGGACAATATACACAGCGGCAATCGCGGCGCTCTCCGTGATTTTCGCCACAGTCGGATTCATTCGTTTCATGAGATTTTCTCCTCATCCTTCGCGGCCGCATCTGTATTTTCCGACGCGGTTTCTTTGATACAGTATATCACATATTCTGCCGGAATGCAAGCGGAGAAACCGTGTCTGCCTCCCCGCTTGACAAGTACACAGAACTGCGCTATAATGAGAAAAAAACGAATCGGGAGGGCGGCGCTGTGGATATCATCCAGACCTTTTATGACAACATGGCTGCGCAGTATGACAAGCTGTTTCAGGATTGGGACGCCTCCGTGCACGAGCAGGCGGAGATCCTGCACCGGCTCTTTGCATCCTGCGGCTATGACAGCAGCGCCCGCTTGCTCGACTGTGCCTGCGGCATCGGCACACAGGCGATCGGGCTGGCAGCGCTCGGCTACGCTGTCACCGCCTCAGACATCAGCCCGCCGGAGCTTCGGCGCGCCGAGGAAAATGCCGCGCGGCACGGCGTATCCGTCCGCTTTGCGCATGCGGATTTCCGTGCGCTCTCCGAGACCTTCACAGAACCATTCGACATTGTCATCGCAATGGACAACGCGCTCCCGCACATGCTGACCGATGCCGCACTGGAGACGGCTGTGCGCAGCATCACCGGGCAGCTGCGGCAGGGCGGCATCTTTGCTGCAAGCATCCGCGATTATGACAGCCTGCTCTCCTGCAAGCCGCCCTATTCTCCGCCTTATATCCACAAGAACGCAGACGGGCAGCGTGTCTCGTTCCAGACATGGGACTGGCACGGAGAATGCTATCATCTCGTGCAGTACATCATCGAGGACACCGGCTTGCCGCGCGTCAGCAAATTTGAATGCGATTACCGTGCCGTGCGAAGGTCAGAGCTCTCGGCGCTGCTGCTTGCAAACGGCTGCAAAGAGGTCACATGGCGGATGCCGGAGGAGACAGGATTCTATCAGCCGATCGTGACGGCAGTAAAAGCCTGACAGGCGCAACAGTCAGTTGCTTGACGGCACTGCATGCTTATGGTATAATGCTGCACAGGGAGGGATGCTTCTATGGAAACAAAAGAGATTCTGCACACACTGCGCACAAAGGCGGGGCTCTCGCAGGATGCGCTCGCGGAAAAGCTGTTTGTGACGCGGCAGGCTGTGAGCCGCTGGGAGACCGGCGAGACGGTTCCGGGCACAGAGACGCTGAAGCTGCTCTCGAAGCTCTACGGCGTTTCGATCAATACGCTGCTGGGCGCACCGCGGCAGCTTGTCTGCCAGTGCTGCGGCATGCCGCTCGAGGATGCAATGCTCAGCACCGAGCAGGACGGCTCCTTCAATGAGGATTACTGCAAATGGTGCTACGCGGACGGGACATATATGTATCACAATATGGAGGATCTGATCGAGGTCTGCGTGAAAAACATGGTGAGCGACGCGCACCCGGAGGCTGAAGTGCGCGCCTATCTGCATCAGATGCTCCCGCAGCTCGACTACTGGAAGCGGTATGCAGAGCTCAGCGACAACGGCGAATTCGAGGCGTTCAAGCAGACGCTGATTGCGGAGATCAACGCGCTGCACATCGAGGGGATGCCGGAGGTCAAAACGCTGAATGCGCTGGTCGGCAGCTATGTGAATCTCGCATACCCGCTCCCGAACGGGAAGTCTGTGCAGTTTCTCGAGGACAGCAAAACCTATCTCGGGAATCAGCTGGAAAGCCTGTTCGGCGGAGAGCGGCGCTTCGGCGTCATCGCCGGGATGGATTTTATCCTTGTCTGCACCTATGAGAAAAACGGCGAAAATCCGGAGCTTGTGTTATACAAAAAGCGGTAAAAGCCGAAGGGCAAAGGCTCTGAGGCGGATTGTCATACAGTCCTTTTGCCCATGTGTGCATATGAGAAGCCCTCACTTCCCGATCTCTCCCCGCTCTGTTTCGGTACCCCGTCAGCGTGCGGTTCACCGACAGAGGGATGGGGAGGTCAGGAAAGCGGGGGCTTTGGCTGTCCCCCCCCGATTTTAGTGCTCCGCTGCGGTTCTCTCTCCCCTGCTGCGCGCATAGAATACAGCATGAGAGCGCACGATTGTTTCATGTGGAACCCGGCAGATTTTTGTCGAAAACGCCGAAGTTAGGAGAACCTAACTAAAATACATTGACTTTCCTCTGCGATTGTGCTACAATAGGTTCGAGTTAGGTACACCGAACTATTCCAGCGGAGGTTTTTATGGCAACACTCAGGGAAATCAAACCCGGGCAGACTGCACGGGTCGAAGCACTCGGCGGCGACGGCGCACTCCGTCAGCATTTTCTCGATATGGGCGTCATCCCCGGCACGGAGATCACAGTCGTGAAGCTCGCCCCGATGGGCGACCCGATGGAGCTGCGGCTCCACGGCTATGAGCTCACGCTCCGCCTCGCCGATGCCGAACAGATCACCGTCACAGAAGCAAAAGCTGCATCCGAAGTCAGGAGGCCGAAGCCTGAAAAGCAGAAGACCGAGCATCCCGGACTCGGTGAGGGCGGCAGATTCCACCTTCCGGGCGACGGCGATCCGCTCCCGGAGGGCACCGTCATGAAGTTTGCACTGGTCGGCAACCAGAACAGCGGCAAGACCACGCTCTTCAACCGTCTGACCGGCGCCAAGCAGCATGTCGGCAACTTCCCCGGCGTCACCGTTGACCGCAAGGACGGCGCAATCAAGGGGCATCCCGACACGCTTATCACCGACCTGCCCGGCATCTATTCGATGTCGCCTTACAGCAGCGAGGAGATCGTCTCGCGCAATTTTGTTTTGCAGGAAAAGCCGCATGCGATCATCAACATCGTCGATGTCACGAACATCGAGCGCAATCTCTATCTGACGATGCAGCTCCTCGAAATGAACATCCCGACGGTCGTTGCGCTCAATATGATGGATGAACTGACCGCAAACGGCGGCGGCATCGACGTCAACATGATGGAGAAGCTGCTCGGCGTGCCGGTCGTGCCGATCTCTGCGGCGAAAAATCAGGGCATCGACGAGCTGGTCGAGCATGCAATCCACATCGCACACTATCAGGAGAAACCGCTCCGGCAGGATTTCTGCGATAAATCGCACAACGGCGGCGCAGTACACCGCTGCATCCACGGCATCAGCCACCTCATCGAGGATCACGCGGAGCAGGCGGGTCTCCCGCTGCGGTTCGCCGCAAGCAAGGTGATCGAGGGCGACCGGCTGATCTGCTCGCAGCTTGCACTCGACGAAAACGAGGAGGATGCCATCGGGCACATTGTCTCGCAGATGGAGAAGGAGCGCGGGCTCGACCGCAGCGCCGCCATCGCCGACATGCGCTTTGCATTCATCATGCAGCTCTGCGCGGCTGCCGTCACCAAGCCGACGGAGAGCCGCGAGCACATCCGCAGCCGCCGCATCGACCGCTTCCTCACCGGCAAATACACAGCGATCCCGGCATTTATCCTGATCATGGGGCTGGTCTTTTATCTCACCTTCAATGTGATCGGCGCATTCTTACAGGGGCTGCTGGAGCAGGGCGTTGACGCGCTGACACAGCTCACGGATACCGCACTGACGAAAGCCGGTGTCAACGATGTGATTCACAGCCTGATCATCGACGGCATCTTCGCGGGCGTCGGCAGCGTCCTGAGTTTTCTGCCGATCATCGTGACGCTGTTCTTCTTTCTCTCGCTGCTTGAAGACAGCGGCTACATCGCGCGTGTTGCCTTCTTCATGGACAAGCTGCTCCGCAAGATCGGTCTCTCGGGGCGCAGTATCGTGCCGCTGCTGATCGGCTTCGGCTGCTCCGTGCCGGCAGTCATGGCGACCCGCACGCTGCCCAGTGAGCGCGACCGCAAAATGACGATCCTGCTGACGCCCTTCATGAGCTGCACGGCAAAGCTCCCGATCTACGCATTCTTTGTCAACGCATTCTTCCCGAAGCGCGGCGGTCTCATCATGATCGGGCTCTATCTGCTCGGTATCGTGACAGGCATTCTGGCAGCGTGTCTCTATAAGAGCACGCGCTTCAAGGGCGAGGCAGTCCCCTTTGTGATGGAGCTGCCGAACTACCGCATGCCGGGGCTACGGAATGTCGCACAGCTTCTCTGGGAGAAGGCAAAGGACTTTTTGCAGAAGGCATTTTCCGTCATCCTGATTGCGACGATCGCGGTCTGGTTCTTACAGAGCTTCGACCTGCACATGGCACTGACGGAGGACCCCGAGCAGAGCATTCTTGCGAAGGCGGCGGGCATCTTCGTGCCGCTGATGAAGCCGCTGGGGCTCGGCGACTGGCGTATTCTCGTCTCGCTGCTCGCGGGCTTCATGGCAAAGGAGAGCGTGGTCTCGACGATGGAAATTCTCTACACAAACGGTGTCGCCGGCGCGATGACCGCACTCTCTGCGGCATGCATGCTGGTGTTCTCGCTGCTGTATACGCCCTGTGTCGCGGCAGTCGCCTCGGTGAAGCGCGAGCTCGGCGCAAAATGGGCATGTGCCGTCGTGGTGTGGCAGTGTGCCGTCGCGTGGGTCGTGACGACGCTGGTGCATCTGATCGGCATGCTGATCGGAGGGTGATCCTATGCACATGATCGACTATATTCTGATTCTTCTGATTGCGGCGGCGGTCGTGCTTGCGGTGCGCACTGCCGTGCAGCGGAAGAAGGAGGGCAAGACCTGCTGCGGCGACTGTGCCGCCTGCGGGGGATGCGGAGGGAATGCGTCATGCCGCAGATAAAAAAACGCCCTCACCGCAGGGATACGGTGAGGGCGGTCTGTCATTCGGTTTCTCTCAGTTTCCGCCGAGATTTGCGCGGATGCTGCTCGTAGAGCCGCAATCGGAGAGCTCCGGCTTCACGTTCGAGATGCGCTCCTCCTCGACAGCATCTCTCGGGACCGGGAACGAACCGTAATAGGCCGCGCTTGCACCCGCAGGTGCGTCAGCCGGTGTCTTCAGCTGTACCCAGATGCACTCTGTCCAGTCATCCTTAATGATGACGCCGAAATCTTCAATGCCGTCATCAAAGATGGTGCTGCAGGCTTCTCTGACAGCTGCGTCAATGGCATCCGGCAGCTTGGAGGTATAGGTGCCGTCCAGATTCTCCTCCGAGTGAATCAGCTCAGAATCAATCGCACCACTCAGCTGGTTTGCATAGGTGTTTGCCTTACCGGTCTGACCCGCTGCAAAGGCCGCGAGATCGGCGTCTGCCGCCTCGGTCGCCTTTGTTGTTTCCCGGGCTGTAGTTGTTTCCTGGTCTGCCGCAGTTGTCTGGGTAGTTGTCGTTTCCTTCGTTGTTTCAGCTGCCGAGGTCGTAGTTGCCGCAGTCGTAGTCTTGTCCGCCTCCGAGGATGCGCCGCCGGAGCTTGCATTCCCGCCGCAGCCGGTCAGAAGTGCAGCCAGCAAAAGAGCTGCTGCCGCAGCGGACATCTGTCTTTTTTTCATGATCATTCATCCTTTCTGTCGCGCAGATCCCGTGATCGGGGTATGCTTTTTTCAGATATGATTATATCATTTCGCTGCGCAGTTCAAATGAATAAACTGTGAACAAACTGTTAAGAAGCGACACGCGCACAAGCGTTCGGAAGCGGAGGATATTCTTATGCAAATCGTACTGATTCTTGTTTTGACCGCAGCAGTCTGCGCGGCGCTGTATGTGACCGTGAAGCGCTTCCGCAGAGGGAGCGCCTGCTGCGGAGACATCGCGCAGAAGACGCAGCGCACGCAGAGCGCCGACCGTGACCCGAAGCATTACCCTTATACCGTGACGCTGCGCATCCGCGGCATGACCTGCGAGAACTGTGCAAGGCGCGTCGAGAATGCGCTGCATGCAGAGGAGGGCATCCTCGCGAAGGTCGATCTCTCGCGCGGCACGGCAACTGTCCGCATGAAGACAGAACGCGCTCCGCGTGAGCTTTGCAGCATCGTGGCACGCGCGGGATACATGGCAGAGGAAATGTAAAAACAGCGCGGCAGTCGGGGAGACTGCCGCGCTGTCTGATTAAGGTATCGCCGGCGCGATGATTTATTATGAGGGCTCCGCCCCATGCTAAAGCAGTCGAGTTTGCTTCGCAAACATCGACAATCCCCGCCGGGGACAGCGGTCCCCGGACCCCGTTATAATTTGCGAAGCAATTTCATTCGCAGATTTTCATCGCGAAGCGATTTCATTGCGCAGCAATTTCTTTTTCATCTCTGCTCAAATCAAAGAGAAACTTTCAAAAGCTGCACCGGCATCACTGATTACAGTTCCTGTCAGAAGGCGCGTCAAGCGCCGTGCGGTATTGGAAAAACAGAACGGAATGACTGTGCGGCTTGAGAAATTCGCCCGCGGGGGCTCCCCGCGCACGGAGCCCGTGCAGGCGTTTTGCCGTCCGGGCAACTGACAGAGAGCGTTCAGCAGCTTAACTATGACGCTGCTGTTCGCAGCTTTTGGCTGCACCGGCAT
>JAEEGK010010566.1_pt1 | contig 21270 bp, 13 predicted proteins | sample 8958771 | NCBI WGS metagenome assembly JAEEGK01 (sample SAMN16246547, study PRJNA631951) | gut metagenome | biome: gut microbiome; feature: rumen; material: SC-attached | host: Bos | place: Iran: Karaj | collected 2018-10 | reverse complement strand
CCATAAGCTATGCATGACGGGACCCAAAGCTACGACTCCAAGGGTGGTGCTGATGCCGCTCATGCCAATGATGGACATCACTTCTATGGTAATGTCTTTGGTGGTGGCTCTGGCTATTATCCCTATGCTCCTGGCAAATGGCTTGAGTCAGCTGGTTCTGTAGGTGGCAATACAGAAGTAAAAATTACCGCTGGTCATATTCTCTCCAATGTCTATGGCGGCAATGAACAGACCAATGTTGCGGGTAGTTGCACCATTACGATGTCGGGCGGTACCATCGGTGTGCCCCGTACCAAGGAACAAATACAGAATCATCCTGTTGTTGGTAACCTCTTTGGTGCCGGTAAAGGTGACAAGCGTGTGCTCTTCAATACTTGGACAAATGTGGCTAGCACCAGTATTACTATTACGGGTGGTATTGTCTATGGTTCTGTATTTGGTGGCGGTGAGGATGGTCACGTGATGGAAGATGCTGTGACTGAGATAGAGCAGGCTAGCGGAAAGACGATCACGATAGGTTCTACCGGAGAATCGGGTGCTGATGGTAATGTGTTCGGCGGAGGACGCGGTTCTGAGACTGCACTGACTGCCGGTGTGGTAGGCGGTAACGTCAGCCTTACGATTAATAGTGGAACTATTAAGGGCTCAGTCTATGGCGGTGGACGATTGGCATCTGTGGGTACGAACTTCGTAAATCCTGATAATGAAGAACTCTATGGCAAGCTGCAGGCGCCGGATGCTGATCATGGTAACATCACCATTACTATCAATGATGGTACGATCGGAAATACAAATTCTACTGGTGTCAGTGGTAATATCTACGGTGGAAGTAAAGGAACGACGGCTGACTTTAGACTTGGTATTGTCAGATCTACTACTATCAATATGACAGGTGGCAAAGCGTATGCCAGCGTCTATGGCGGTGGTGAGCTGGCCCAGGTTGTGGGTAGTCATACTACAGGTGGGCAGGCCTTAGGTACTGAGATTAACATTAGTGGCGGTACGATTGGTACAGAAAAAACAAATCTTCCAGAAGGTATGACTTATGGTGCGACGTATGGCAATGTGTATGGTGGTGGTAAGGGTAATACGACTCACGTAGAGGCTGGCCTTATCAAAACGAATACTAAGGTAAGCATCAGTCAAGCCGAAGGTAAGACAACAACCATATACCATAATATCTATGGTGGTGGTGCATACGGTTCTGTGGGTACTATCACTACAGGTGATGCAACCTATGTTCCTGGAATACCTTCTGTATCGAATATGCCCAAAGACTGGGCGGAGAATACAGGTAAGGCAGAGGTTTATGTCTATGGCGGTACCATCGGAGTGGATGGTAATGAGAATGGTATGGTATTCGCCTCTTCTCGTGGTGATGTGGGTACACCTGATGCTAACGGCGTTGATCCTAATAACCGCTTGGCATGGGTACATGATACGAAGTTGGTGATTGGTGGTGAAGGAAAGAGCCCAACCATCAAAGGCTCCGCCTATGGAAGCGGTGAGAACGGACACGTATTCGAGAATTCAATTGTTGAGATTCATAATGGTATTATAGGTGTCACTGATGAAGATGCCTTAGGCGGTCCTAACTACCGTTTGCGTGGTAACGTGTATGGCGGTGGTTGCGGTGAGGATACCTATCCCGAAACAGACGATTTTAATCCGCTGGCTGGTATCGTGCTTGGTACGGCCAATGTTACGATTGATGGTGGACAGGTCGTTCACAATGTTTATGGTGCTGGTGCCTTAGGCTCTGTTGTTGGCAAGACCACTGTTACCATTGCTGGCAGTGCAATCATTGGTGTTAATGGTAGTGTGGGCGGTAATGTGTTCGGTGCTGCCCGAGGTAAAGAAGGCATCACTGTTGCAGGCTCTAATCTGGCTAACTCACCAATGACAGAGGTGAATATCAATGGCGGACAAATTTGGAATAGCGTCTATGGCGGCGGTGAGGCTGGATATGTCAAACAAGGAGTGGTTGTAAATATGACAGGCGGTGTCGTAGCCAAGGACGTTTATGGTGGTGGTGCACTGGCTGATACGAATACGGACAACTGGAATAAAGCCACGAACACATGGGCAGATGGCAAATCTTCAACTAGTAATACTACGGTTGTGAACGTACTCGGTGGAAGTGTACGTGATGTGTATGGCGGCGGACTGGGTAGATTGGCAGATGCGACGAACAATATTTCTGCCGTTGAGGCATTTGTCTATGGAGATACCAAAGTGAACCTGAATGGATTGGAGAACGGTGATTATGTTGAAGACATTCACAAGGATTATGTACAACAGATTGCTGCGACAGCAACCAATGTTGCCCATTATGAACTGAAAACAACGACTACAGAATCGGGAACTACATACTCGAAGGGGGCTGTTGTCAATCGTATCTTCGGTGGTAACAACTTGAATGGTACACCTAAGGGTAATACGACTGTTCATGTATTTGCTACACAGGCTCAAGGTAAAGATAATATTCAAGCCAAGAATGCTCTCCATACTGAATTGGAGGCAGAAGAAGCTACAACTACATATGACGTAGTTGCCGTATATGGTGGTGGTAATGAAGCTTCCTATATTCCTGTCTATGATACAACGAATGGAGCAACCGTTTACAAGACTCGTGTGATTATTGAAGGTTGTGACTATACCAGCATCAAGACTGTGTATGGTGGTGGTAACGCAGCTTCCGTTCCAGAGACGAATGTGGAGATTAAGAGTGCTTACGAGATTGAGAACATATTCGGTGGTGGTAATGGTAAAGATAAGAAGTCAGATGGATCTGATAATCCTGGTGCTGATGTCGGTACTTTTGACCAAGGCATAACAACTTATGGTACGGGTAATGCGAATACATTATTGGAAGGCGGACTGATTCATGAGGCTTACGGAGGTAGTAACCAAAAGGGTATCCTCAAAGGGGATATAAATCAGACAAGTAATCCTGATGCCAGTGATTGTGAGTTGATAATGGACAAGGTGGTAGGAGCTGGTAAGTATGCTGACATCGACGGTGATGTGAATATGACCTTGAGTTGTCAGCCGAACCAAAAGGTTGACCTATTGTTTGCGGGTGCTGATGAGGCGAATGTGAATGGTAATATCACGCTGAACATCACCAACGGACACTTCGGCAAGGTGTTTGGTGGCAATAACTTAGGTGGTGTCGTGAAGGGTAAAATCACGGTGAATGTAGAGGAAACAGGCTGTCAGCCCATCAAGATTGACGATCTCTATCTGGGTGGTAATGAGGCGGCATACTCTGTATTCGGCTATTATGAGAGTGAAGATATTCATCCGGTAACCGGCAAGAATATTCTGAAGCCAAGAACGTCGGCAACAGATCCGAATCTTCCTGTTAAGCTTGATGGAACTTCTTATACTTCAATCGATCAATTCACTAACTATGCTCAGCCCGAACTGAACATCATCTCCTGCACCTATATCGGCAACGTATTTGGTGGAGGCTTTGGTGAGGGTGCTGTGATGTATGCCAACCCGACAATGAACGTCAATATGGAAGCAGGTCAGTATGCGGATACAGCTGTTCCTGCTATGATGACAGAACTGCAGCTTGATGTTACGAAGACTGCGCCGAATCCCGATAATCTGGGTATTATAAGAAATGTATTTGGTGGTGGTGATGCTGCCAATATCGCTGGTGATACCTATGTGAACATCGCTACGGAGGAAGGAAAGGGTGCCTATATCATCGGTAGTGTCTTTGGTGGTGGTAATAAGGCCGACGTGCTGGGCAACACCAATGTCACAGTGAGTGGAGGCTATGTCTTTAACGGTATCTTTGGTGGTGGCTATGCCGGTTCAGTGGGTACATTCACCAGAAGTACGGCTGCCGCAGATGTCAATATCTATGGACATACGGCTCATGACGGCTGTATGGGTAAGCCTGTTTCCTGCGCAGAAGGTACCGGTAAGTGTACGGTGGTCGTTGACGGCGGTCAGATTGGTCCCTTATCCGTGGCAACAGAGGGTATGAACAGGTCGAAAGCAGAAGGTGGTCCCGTACCAGAAGGTTGGGTATGGGGTGCAGGTCAGGGTCTCGTGGAAGATCCTGCGGAGCATCCTGATACGCACTTCACGTCATACGTGGGAAGTACTGATGTAACCATCAAAGGTACAGCTCTCATCATGGAATCCATCATTGGTGGTGGTGAGTTCGGACGTGTGCTTGGCAATACATTGGTCAAGATAGAAGGCGGCCAGATAGGTATCGGTGAGGGAAAGGTTGAGGGCGGCAAACCCGTACGCTATAGGGACGACCAGTTCGTCAATCCTATGACAACGACTATCACCGATGCAAACGCTTTAACTGAATGTTCACACTACCCATACGGACGAGATACAAACAGCGACGGAAAGCCTGATACATTCTTGCCCTACGACCCGTATTATGAGGATTATTCCACCTATGTCGCTGATCATACAGATTTGGGTCCTGCCAGCACTTCGAATCCTTCTGACGGTAAGACATGGATTGGCTGTGTGTTCGGTGGTGGTTCCGGTTATATGCCCTACAAATTTAAAGACAATTCCGGTTACGACTGGGTACGTTCGGCAGGTTGGGTAGAAGGCAATTCCGAAGTGCAAATCTCTGGCGGTCATATCCTGACGAACGTCTATGGCGGCAACGAGGTTACTGACGTCAAGGGTAAATCTATCGTGACGATGACTGGCGGTACGATTGGCGTGCCACGTACTCTGGAACAGATTGCCGAACACCCCTTGAGTTGCTACCTCTTTGGTGCTGGCAAGGGTGACGATCGTTCTCACTTCTATAACTACACTAATACGGGCAGTGTAGAGGTGGAGGTATCAGGTGGTATCATCTACGGTTCTGTCTTCGGAGGATCGGAGGATGGCCACGTCACAGGCGATATTGACCTCACAATCAGGAAAGGTGACGATTTCACTATAGGCAGTACTACTTATACCAATGGACCTATCATCGGTACCTGGGGTACCTCATACGTGGATGGTAATGTCTTCGGTGCTGGTCGTGGCTTCTCCGGCAATACCCTCACGGCAGGTAATGTCGGTGGAAATGTGACGCTGAATATCTCCGGTGGCAACATACTTGGCTCGGTCTATGGTGGTGGACGTCTCGCCTCTGTGGGTACCTATCTTGTTGACTCAAATGATGCCAATTACGGCAAGCTGATTCCTGACGCCGGAAATGATAAGCATGGACATATCACGGTCAACATCAGTGGTGGTACGATTGGTAACAGTAAAGAATACATCTATAATCCTACTGCTGATCAGAAGGCAGCGATACCCAACACCACCTTCGATTATCAGAATCATCTGCAATATACCAAGGGTGGTAATGTGTTCACGGGCGGTATGGGCCGACTCTATGCACTGGATGGCAAGACCGTCCTGACATCATGGCAAAAACTTGGTCAGTGTAAGCAGACTACGCTGAACATGACTGGCGGTACTGTGAAGAGTAGTGTCTATGGCGGTGGTGAGATAGGTATTGTAGCCCAGAATGCAACGTTGAATATCAACGGTGGTACTGTAGGTACGAAGCTCGTTGATTCGGAAGATGCTATTAAGTATTACTACTTCGGCAGTGTGTTCGGAGGCGGTAAGGGCAGCAAGGAAAGTATTGAAGGTATTAGTGCGGCAGGAACCACACAAGGTGATGTGGAAGTGCATCTTAATAAGACTCCTTCAACAAAGGGTGCTATCGTAAACCAGGTATTCGGTTGCAACGATATGAACGGTTCGCCAAAGGGTGATGTCACCGTACATGTCTATGCTACACAGAATGCAGACAAAGACGATATTGGCACCAAATACGATAAAGGAGGCACTGAGACGTTTGACGTAGAAGCTGTCTACGGCGGTGGTAATCTGGCTGCCTATGAGCCTGAAGGTGGTAAGAATACTACAAAGTCTACCAAGGTCATCATCGATGGTTGTGGACTGACGAGTATCAAACAGGTCTATGGTGGCGGTAACGCTGCTTCTACACCCGCCACCAATGTAGAGGTCAATGGCACCTATGAGATATTGGAACTCTTCGGTGGTGGTAATGGTCTTGACAGCCTGCCTGATGGAAGACCTAACCCGGGTGCCAACGTGGGTTATAAGAACTATACGGTTTACACGAAAGACGGAGATGACTGGGTTGCCAGGGATAGTGTTGATTATGACACGAAAGAAGAACGAATCGCAGAAGGCAGTGCTATCGTCTATGGCACAGGTCAGGCTTCCATCAATGTCTATGGTGGTACGATACACCGTGTCTTTGGCGGTTCTAACACCAAGGGTAATGTGCGCCAGACGGCTGTCACCTTGCTGGACGAAAAGAGCGAATGTGAATTCTGCGTGGATGAGGCCTACGGCGGTGGTAAGAGTGCGCCGATGGATGCCGAGGCAAAGTTGCTGATGGCATGTATCCCAGGACTGCAGGCTGCCTACGGTGGTGCTGAGGCTGCCGCAATCAAGGGCAACGTCACATTGAATATCACCAACGGCACCTTCGACCGTGTGTTTGGTGGTAATAACCTCAGTGGTACAATCGACGGTTCCATCACCGTGAACATCCAGGAGGTGGGTTGTCGTCCTATCATCATCGGTGAGCTCTATGGCGGTGGTAACCAGGCTGCCTACTCTGTCTATGGCTATGATGCTAACGGCAAAGCACAGGAATCCGGTACTCAGCTCTACGATGATCCACAGGTCAACGTGATGTCGTTCACCAGCATCGGTAAAGTCTTTGGCGGTGGCTATGGTAGCGGCGCTACCATGGTGGCCAATCCGACCGTGAACGTCAATGAGGTCTATGGCAGATACTATAACGACAACAGGTCTGTTATCGCTGCAGATTCAACGACACAAGAAGGCTATCCTATCCCATCGCACGCCAAGGGAAAGATGGGTGGCATCCACACTGTCTTCGGTGGTGGCAACGCAGCCAAGGTGATGGGTAACACCACCGTGAATGTCGCCACGCTTCCTGAGGTCTATATCGTGAAGCAGGTGACCGCAGGTGCTGCTTTGCCAACAGGCTGCTACACCCGCAACGATGACGGAACCTACTCTGAAGCCTCAGGCAATGCCTCGGCCGACGTCACCTACTACGAAAAGCAGAATGTCCTCGGTGTCGACATCCGTGGCAACGTCTACGGCGGCGGTAACAATGCTGAGGTCACAGGTAATACCAATGTGAACATCGGTAAGAAGGAAGAGGGCGAATAACTTATTGGCGCTTGAAGTGTAGGACATTCATCAGCAAACCGATGGCCGTTCCTACGAGGACACCCAAGCTGTCGGCCCAGAAGTCGAGCCACTCGCCAGAGCGCGTCGTGGTGCAGTAGGCTTGCATCAGTTCCATCAGTCCGCCCAGCATCACTATACCCGCCACGGCCCACAGCAGCAGGCGCAGCCTGTCAATGCGCCGGTGGCTGCGCAGGTATTCCCACCAGATGACGGAACAGGTGCCGCCATACATCACCAGGTGGGTCCACTTGTCGATAAACGCCACATCGTCAAGGGGTGTCTCAGGGAAAAAAGGCGTGAGCGACAACACGACTATCAGCGCGATGCAAAGCAGCGACAGGGGGTAGTGAAACTTAATTTTCAATTTTAATTATTAATATTTAATATTTAATTTTTAATTTCTTTCGTGTGCAAAAGTAAGAAATAAAACTTAATTTTCAATTTTCAATTTTCAATTTTCAATTTATTTCAGTACTTTTGCAGTCCAAACGGACGTTATTTATGAACGATAGAGCGAATTTCGGAAGCAAACTGGGCGTGATACTGGCTACGGCAGGGTCTGCCGTCGGTCTGGGCAACGTGTGGCGCTTTCCCTATATGGCAGGACAGAACGGCGGCGCTGTATTCATCATCATCTATGTGGTATGCGTGCTGCTGTTGGGCATTCCCTGCATGATCAGTGAATTCATCGTCGGCCGCCACGGTCAGGCCAATACGGCACGCGCCTTTCGTCTGCTGTCGAGGGGTACGCCGTGGGCGTTGATAGGGTATATGGGTGTGCTGACGGGCTTTCTCATCACGGGGTATTATGCCGTCGTCAGTGGCTGGTGCCTGCAGTATGTATGGGCGTCACTGATAGGCCATCTGCAGGGTGACCCGGAATATTTCAGGACGTATTTCACCGAGCTGTCGTCCGACCCGGTGAAGCCGGTGTGCTGGACGGTCATCATTCTGGGCATCACCTATCTTATTATTGAGCATGGTGTGCGCAATGGCATTGAAAAGGCTTCCAAGGTGCTGATGCCTACGCTGTTCGTCCTGCTGCTACTCATAGTGTGTGCCTCCTGCATGCTGCCGGGAGCAGAGAAGGGTATCGAGTTTCTGTTCAAGCCCGACTTTTCAAAGATTACGTCGGACGTCTTTCTCAGCGCGTTGGGGCAGTCGTTCTACTCGTTGAGCATTGCCATGGGGTGTCTGTGTACTTATGCCAGCTATTTCTCAAAGAACACGAACCTGACGCATGCTGCCTCACAGATTGCTATCATCGACTGTCTGGTGGCTATCCTGGCGGGACTGATGATTTTTCCTGCGGCATTCTCCGTGGGTGTCGAACCTGACAGCGGACCGTCGCTCATCTTCATCACCCTGCCCAACGTCTTTGCCCAGGCATTCTCGGATATGCCTGTTGTGGGCTATTGCGTTTCCCTGCTGTTCTTTGTGCTCTTGTCACTGGCAGCGCTGACGTCACTGATGTCGCTCCATGAAGTCAGTACGGCATTCTTTCAGGAAGAGTTTCTGATGACCCGCAAGACGGCAGCCGTCATCGTTACCGTTACCACCGCCGTCATCGGAGCCTTCTGTTCGCTGTCATTGGGAGCCGTCCAGGGGCTGAGCTTCTTCGGTAAGGCGCTGTTCGACTGGTTTGACTTCATCACCGGACAGATTTTCCTGCCTGTCGTGGGTTTCCTGACTTGCATCTTCATCGGCTGGTTCGTCTCTCATAAGATAGTGCGCGACGAGTTCACCAACAGGGGAACTTTGCCCGGACGCTTTTTCCACTTCTATATCTTCCTCGTGAAGTATGTCTGCCCACTGGCTATTCTCTTTATCTTCCTGCACCAGCTGGGATTCCTGAATTGACGATAGTAAAAAACGATAGGATATGGAAAGAGGTACTTTCAGCAGTAAGGTAGGTATTGTACTGGCCACGGCGGGTTCAGCCGTCGGTCTGGGCAATGTGTGGCGCTTTCCGTATATGGCTGGCGAGAACGGCGGGGCAGCCTTTTTCTTGTTATACATCGGATGCATCATGATACTGGGTATTCCCGGTATGGTCAGCGAGTTCATCATAGGGCGCCATGCCCAGGCCAATGCTGCCAGTGCCTACGACAAGCTGTCGAACGGATGGCCTTGGCGGTATGTAGGTTATCTCGGCATCCTTACCTCTATCATCATCCTGGGCTTCTATGCTGTCGTGGCGGGGTGGTGCCTGCAGTACTTCTTTGCCTCTATTGCCGGACACCTGAAGGGCGACACGGCATACGTCAAAGACTACTTCACCAGCTTTTCCAGCGACCCCGTGAAGCCTATTGTCTGGGGCATCGTCTTCATCCTGCTGACACACTTCACTGTAGTCAAGGGTGTGCGGGCAGGCATCGAGCGTGCCTCAAAAAGGCTGATGCCCATACTGTTAGTGCTGCTCATCGTCCTCATGGTGGCTTCGTGTCTGCTGCCTGGGGCATTGGCGGGGGTTAAGTTTTTGCTGTTGCCCGACTTCAGCAAAGTTACCGGCAAGGTGTTCCTGGAAGCCTTGGGACAGGCTTTCTTCTCGCTGTCGTTAGGTACGGCCTGCCTCTGCACCTATGCCAGCTACTTCTCCAAGGATACCCATCTGTTGCGGTCGGCAGGTCAGATAGCGCTATTAGACACCATGACTGCCATCCTCTCAGGATTGATCATCTTCCCCGCTGCTGCTTCTGTGGGTGTCCGTCCTGACAGCGGACCGTCGCTCATCTTCATTACGCTGCCCAACATCTTCCAGCAGGCTTTCAGCTTTGCGCCTGTGGTAGGCTATGTGTTCAGTATCATGTTTTATGCCCTCTTGGTGTTTGCTGCTTTCACCAGCACCATCTCCATGCATGAGATTGGTACGGCTTTCTTTACAGAGAAGCTCAACCATTCGCGTCATCGTTCAGCATGGGTCGTCACCATTGCCGCCTCGCTGCTCTGCATATTCTGTGCGCTGTCTGTAGGAGCTTGCCCCGACATACAGCTGTTGGATTTGCCGCTGTTGGCCTTCTGTGACATGCTGACGGCCAACTTCATGCTGCCTTTGGGCGGCATGCTTACCTGTCTTTATGTAGGATGGTACGTTCCTTCCAAGCTGGTACGCGATGAATTTACCAACCAAGGGACGTTGCGCGGACGCTACTTTGCCATCTATCTCTTTGCTGTGCGCTATGTCTGTCCTATCTGCATTGTATTGATATTCCTTCATCAGTTAGGTGTGCTATGATTCGTAACGACCGGAATATAGCCGTTGCCGTCCTTGTGGTCGGAGCGCTGGCATTGGTGGGCATCTGGCTGACAGCTAACGACGAGCCGCCGGTGACAGAACCCGTTGCCGTTGGACAGGCTGACGGTCAAGCCGACACCATCCGTCACCATCATACCCGTGGTCCTATACAGTATGCTACCACGGAATATCAGCCAGAGCGCTTTCCTTTCGACCCCAATACCGCCGACTCCACGCAACTGCTACGCCTTGGTCTGCAACCGTGGCAGGTGCGCAACATCTATCGCTATCGCAGTCGGGGAGGCGTCTACCGACGTAAGGAGGACTTTGCCCGACTCTATGGGCTCACCGTCAAGCAGTATCGTGAACTGGCACCCTATATCCATATCTCCAAGGACTATCAGCCTGCAGCAACGCTCTTTGCCGGAAAGCAGCAGCACGAAACCTTTGAGCGTGACAGCGTTCAATATCCTGTCAAAATCAAGGACGGTGAGCACATCGTACTGAATACTGCCGACACGACACAACTGAAGCAGGTGCCTGGCATCGGTTCTTTCTATGCCAAGGAGATTGTGCGCCACGGACAATGGCTTGGCGGCTATGTCAGCATTGACCAACTGGACGAAATAGAGGGATTCCCCCAAGATGCGAAGAAGTATTTCGTCATTGACCATCCCACGCCCCAGAAACTTAATGTCAACCGCCTCACCCTTCAACAGTTGCGACGCCATCCCTACATCAACTATTATCGTGCCAAGACCATTACCGACTATCGCCGCCTGCATGGTGACATCACTGATCTCAACGACCTCCGCTTCTCGCGTGACTTTCCACCTGACATCATTGAGCGTCTCAGACCTTATGTGGCATACTGATTTACTGTGGTTCACCGACGTGTTGCAATAGTTAAAAAAACTTCTGAACTCCCAGATTTAATGTTTTCTTTGTATCTTTGTAGGCAAAAAGAAATGATGGACGAAGATTTTGATATCAGAGAACAGCAGATGAGCTCCAGCGAGAAGGAGTTTGAGAACGCCCTGCGTCCTCTGGCCTTCCATGACTTCAGCGGTCAGCAACAGGTGGTGGAGAACCTGGAGGTGTTCGTCGAAGCGGCTAAATACCGTGGCGAACCCCTTGACCACGTCTTGCTGCACGGTCCCCCAGGACTGGGTAAGACGACGCTGTCGAACATCATCGCCAATGAGTTGGGCGTGGGTTTCAAGATTACCTCAGGTCCCGTGCTCGATAAACCTGGTGATCTGGCGGGTATTCTGACATCGCTGGAAAAGAACGATGTACTGTTTATCGACGAGATTCACCGTCTGTCGCCTGTTGTCGAGGAGTACCTCTACTCGGCCATGGAGGATTACCGCATCGACATCATGATTGACAAAGGCCCGTCGGCACGCAGCATCCAGATAGACCTGAACCCCTTTACACTGGTCGGTGCCACGACGCGCAGCGGATTGCTGACAGCGCCGTTGCGAGCCCGTTTTGGCATCAATATGCACCTGCAATACTACGAGCCGCAGACACTGCAGCGCATCATAGAACGTTCGGCCAGCATCCTGCGAGTACCCATCTCGAAGGAGGCGGCAGCAGAGATTTCACGGCGTTCCCGCGGCACGCCCCGTATCGCCAATGCACTGTTGCGAAGGGTACGTGACTTTGCGCAGGTAAAAGGGTCGGGGCGCATTGATACCAGTATAACACAAATAGCACTGACGGCACTGAACATCGACCAGTATGGACTGGACGAGATAGACAACCGCATCTTGCTGACCATTATCGACAAGTTCCGTGGCGGGCCCGTCGGTATCACTACTATTGCCACGGCCATCGGTGAGGATGCCGGCACAGTCGAGGAGGTCTACGAGCCATTCCTCATCATGGAGGGCTTTATCAAGCGCACGCCGCGGGGCCGCATGGTGACTGAGCTGGCTTATAAGCACTTTGGCCGCAACCCGTACACCGGCAACATCATGGAGCCGAACCTCTTTGAGTAATTGAAGAGTTGAAGAGTTGAAAAATTGAAGAGTTGAAGTAATTATGCATTCTGCATTATGAAGACAGGAATATTTGTTGGAAGTTTCAATCCCTTTACTGTAGGTCACGATTCCATTGTGACCAGAGTGCTCCCCCTGTTCGACCGGCTGGTCATCGGGGTGGTGGGCGATCAGGTGCATAAGCCTGACATGCCGTCGGCCGAAGAGCGCATGAAAGCTATCAGTGACCTCTATCAGAACGAACCGCGCATTGAGGTGAAGCCCTATTATGGGTTGGCTGTCGACTTTGCCAAGGCAGAAAACGCCCATTTCATCGTCAAAGGCGTGCGCAGTGTCAAAGACTTCGAGTATGAGCGTGAGCAGGCAGACGTTAATCGCCAGCTGAGTGGAGTAGAGACCATACTGCTTTTTGCTGAACCTCAATACAGCAGCATCTCTTCTACAATGGTTCGTGAGTTGCAGCACTTTGGCGTCGACGTCAAGGAGTTTCTTCCCAAACGATGACGTCATAACGAAATACCGTAATACCGTAATCCCGAAATAACAAAAAAATGATCACTTACTCTTCTGAAAACGTCAAGTTCCCAAATATCAAGCGGCGTGAAACCACGGCTTGGATTCGGCGGGTGGCAGCTACCTACGGCAAGAAAATCGGCGAGGTGGGCTATTTGTTCTGTGATGATGAGCACATCCTGGCGGTCAACCGCGAATATCTGGGTCACGACTACTATACCGACATCATCACCTTCGACTACGACGAGGATGACGTAGTCAATGGCGACCTCGTTATTTCGCTGGATACCGTACGGAGCAATGCCGAGTTGTTAAAAAAAGACTATGACGAGGAACTCCATCGCGTCATCATCCATGGCATCCTCCACCTCTGCGGACTCAACGACAAGGGACCGGGAGAGCGTGAACAGATGGAAGCTGCCGAGAATGCAGCTTTAGACTTGCGCTAACATTTCCGCGATTTCATCGAGATTATTGGCCACCTGGATGTACGAACGCCACTGCTTTCGGGTGACACCTTTCGTATGCAGGTCGTCCAGCATGCTGATCAGTCCATCCCAGAATCCCTTCATGTTGTACAGGATGACCTTCTTGTCGTGATAGCCAATGGTGGCTGAGGCCGCAATGGTAAATATCTCGTCCAAGGTACCGATACCGCCGGGCAGGGCGATAAAGACATCACTTTTGTCCAGCATCAGTTGCTTGCGGTCGCTGAGATTGTCGCACAGCACCTCAACATCTACATACTGCGAGATGCGTCCGTTTTTCTCAATGATTTGCGGAATGACGCCAATATTACGGCCTCCCGCCTCGTGTGACGCCTTGGCCACGCACTCCATCAGTCCGCAGTTGACGCCCCCATAGACAATCGTGTGCCCCTGCTCAGCAGCCCAACGTCCCAGTTTAGCTGTCAAGTCAAAGAAATCGGCATCAATCTGCTGATTTGCAGAACAAAAAACACATATCTTCATAACATTTGCAAAGGTACGAAAAATTTTTCGTACCTTTGCACCCGAATAATAGAAATAATAGATTTTGAAGACATTTGAAGAGCTTGGTGTTTGCGAAGGGATTCGCAAAGCCATTGAAGAGATGGGATTTGTACAGCCCATGCCTGTACAGGAGGAAGTAATACCTTATCTATTAGGTAACAGAAACGACGTCATTGCACTGGCCCAGACGGGTACGGGCAAGACGGCGGCATTCGGCATACCCGTTCTGCAACGGATAGCTGAGAAACCCCGACCTCAGTTGGGGGAGATTGGCAGAGGTCTGCCTCAGGCCCTGATTCTCGCACCGACCCGCGAGTTGTGCCTGCAGATAGCCGATGACATGCGCGACTTTGCCAAGTATCTGGACGGCATCCATATCGAGGCAGTCTATGGCGGTGCCAGTATTGAACAGCAGATTCGAGCATTGAGAAAAGGTGTGCAGATCATCGTAGCTACGCCTGGTCGACTGATTGACCTGATGAAGCGCGGCGTGGCGAAGCTCGACGACGTGTATAATGTGGTGCTCGACGAAGCCGACGAGATGCTGAATATGGGTTTCTCGGAGAGTATTAACGCCATCCTGGAAGGCGTTCCCGAAGACCGCAATACACTGCTTTTCTCGGCTACCATGAGCCGCGACATAGAACGCATTGCCAAGGGTTATCTGCACGACTATCAGGAAATCGTGGTAGGCTCGCGCAATGAAGGTGCAGAACATGTCAACCACATCTACTACATGGTGAATGCCAAGGACAAGTATCTGGCCTTGAAGCGTCTGGTGGATTTCTATCCCCGCATCTTTGCCATCATCTTCTGTCGAACCAAGATAGAGACGCAGGAGGTGGCTGACAAACTCATCAAGGATGGCTATAATGCAGAGTCGCTGCATGGCGACCTGAGCCAGCAACAGCGCGACTTGACCATGCAGAAATTCCGCCAGCATACCGTACAGTTGCTCGTAGCTACTGACGTTGCTGCCCGTGGCCTGGACGTTGACGACCTGACACATGTCATCAACTATGGTTTGCCTGACGATATCGAGAACTATACCCACCGTTCCGGCCGTACGGGCCGTGCTGGCAAGAAAGGAACATCGCTCAGCATCGTACATAGTCGTGAGAAGCACAAAATCCGAAATATCGAAAAGGAGATAGGCAAGCAGTTCGAGCAAGGTACCATCCCTTCTGCTGAGGAAATCTGCAAGAAGCAGCTTTATAAGGTGATGGACCAGATAGTCAAGGCCGACGTTGACGAGGAGCAGATTGCCCCCTTCATGCAGGACATCAGCCGCTATTTTGAATATATTGACAAGGATGACCTCATCAAGAAAATCGTCTCATTGGAGTTTGGCAAGTTCCTGGCCTATTATGCTGATGCGCCGGAGATAGAGGCTGTTTCATCATCGAAAGACAAGCGCGATAAGTCAAGTCATAAAACTCAAAACTCAAAAGCCAAAACTCAAACTTCCGAGGGCTATCGCAAGCTGTTTATCAACCTTGGCAAGAAAGACGGCTTCTATCCAGGCGAGCTGATGCAGTTCTTGAACAAGCATGTGCATGGACACGTTGAAGTCGGTCATATCGACCTGTTGACGACCATGTCGTATTTTGAAGTCCCCGAGGAAGATGCCCAGCGTGTCATCAAGTATGTCAGCGGTCAGCAGTATAAGGGTCGTGACGTGCGTTGCAACGATGCTGCAGAGGGTGGCAAGTCTAAGGGTTCCCGTCCCGCAGGCAATTCCAGACCGGCAAGAGCCACGAAAGGTCCCAAGCCCTCACGGGATGCTAACAAGAAACCGCACGACAAGAAAACCTACCAAAAGGATGAATGGATGCAGTTTCTGAACCCCAAGAGCATGAAAGACCCTGATATAATCAAACTCAAAGGTGAGGAGCCTGATTTCAGCGAAGAAGGCTGGGCTATCCGTAAGCCACGCAAGAAGAAATAGCCTCAAAACTACGAGCCCGGAGCTAAAGCACTTTTAGCCCGAAGCTAAAGGACGCTTAGCCCGAAGCCGAACGGCCTTTAGCCCGGAGCTAAATAAAAACAGAAAAAAGCCACCATCCAAGTGCGGAAGGTGGCTTTTTATTGGTTATTGCTGTTCTGGTTTACTGTACTGTGATTTTCTCACCGTCAACCAATACGTTGCGCTGATAAACGACCTTCTTAGAAGAGTTCCTCAGAACGAAAGCCAGAGTGAACTTCTTGGTGTTACCAGTACCCTTGAAAGAAGTTTCAAGTACAGATTTGTACACTGTAATAGCAGCGTCTAATGCAGCCTTAGCCTGAGTCTCAGTAGCGGTTACGGTCAGATCTTTAGCATCTTTCATGCCTTCCTGTATCAAACCGTTGACAAATGCAGCCTCATCATCTGACAGGCCACCCTTGTCAACAATTTCCAGAGACATAGTATAGGTGTCTGTTGCTTCGGACTTGTTGTCATCGTCGCTACCACATGACTGGAGCGCAAAACCCATGAATGCTGTCAGCATCATGAGCATCATCATCTGAATCTTTTTCATTGTCTAAATACTAAATTGTTAATTGTTTGTAATAAAAATCTGCTGCAAAAGTAATACAATTATCTTAAACAGCCAAATAAAATAAGAAAAAACTATTTAGCACCTATCTCTTTTAACAGACGGTCGGCATGTCCCCAGCGGTCTATCATGAAGAGAACGAAACGGATATCGACGTTGATGGTGCGTGCCAAATCGCGGTCGAAGAAGATGTCGGAAGCCAGCGAATCCCAGTTGCCGTCGAATGCCAGACCAATGAGTTCACCCTTGCCGTTAAAGATGGGTGAGCCGGAATTTCCGCCCGTGATGTCGTTGTTGGAAAGGAAACAGAGCTGCATAGTGCCTGTCAGTGGGTCGGCATAGGGACCGAAGTCCTTGCTGGAGAGCAGTTCGTGCATGATGGGTTCGGCAAAATACTCGAAGTTCTCGTCAGCCTTCTGCATCTTTTCCCACAGGCTGCGGGCTGTCGTATAGTAGCCAGAGGGACGACCACCCAGTGAATACTCGCCAATCTGTCCGTAGGTCATGCGCATGGTGAAGTTGGCGTCAGAATAATTAGGCATATCCTGTTCCATGCGTAGCACAGCGGCACACAGCAGTCGTTCCTGCTCGGCAATGTCGAGGGTAACCTGTCGGATATCTGCATTGATCTTAGCCAAAATCTCATTGATGGAGTTGCCGTACTGGACACCCAGGTCCTTGTCGTAGCTCTTTTTGTTAAAATAGATGGGTTTGCCACTCTGCATGAGTATCGACTTCTTATAGAGGGCATAAACGTAGGCAGCATAGTAGCCGTGGTACTGCTCAATAATGGTCTTGTAGAAATCAGGCAGATATTCTTTGTCAGTCTGTTTCTCATAGTTGCGGATGAGTGCGGTCAGCAGTTCGCAGTCGGTAGCCATGTCCCACTCCTTGCTGTTGTCTTCGAATTCGAAATACTGCTTCTTGGGCTTGTCTTTCGGTCCCTTGACGTGAATACCCCAGTTACAATACCAGGCGCGCTTTGTGATTTCGTCGTCGAAAGAATAAAAGGTTTCCCTGAACAAGGTGCGCTGACGGGTTAGCTTCATACGCTGCTGGTAGAGCTTTGCCAGACGGTCGAAGTCGAGTTCGCCCTTCAGATAGCCGGTTGAATCCTGCCACTGGCGGATCTTGGCCTCGAACTGCTGCTTCTGGGCTATCAGTCCAATGCTGTCGATGCATTTGTTCATACCGATAGAGTTCTTCCAGTAGTTAGAGGAGTGGGCATACTTAGATTCGTACATGATACGCACGGCCTCAGAGGCACGCATGTGACGCAGCATGACCTCCTGCTTGACTTCGCGAACCTGCACACGCGGCGCATTAATGGCATCGCGGCGCTCCTGAATGCCGTAGCTGCTCAGATAGCGGCTGGTGCTGCCGGGATAGCCCATAATCATGGCAAAGTCGCCAGGCTTATAGCCTTGCATGCTGACAGGAGCCCATGAAGCTGGATGGTAGGGAACGTTGTCCTTTGAATACTCTGCCGGACCGTTAGTCTTGGGGTCAGCGTAGATGCGGAACACGCTGAAGTCGCAGGTCTGACGCGGCCACATCCAGTTGTCTGTCTCACCGCCGAACTTACCCATCGACTTGGGAATGGCAAATACGAGACGTACGTCATTGAAGTCACGGTAGGTTGTCATGTAGTACTGGTTGCCTTCGTAGAAAGGCTTCACCTCGACACGTAGGGTAGAATCCTGCTGGCGGATGGTCTTCTGCCAGGCATTCTCGATGGAGTCGACGCATTCAGCCCTTTCCCTGGCGTTCTTACCTTTTAACAGGGGCATAATCTCGCCCGTCACATCCTTCTGCTCCACCATGAAGCTGACGAAGAGGTCTTCGTTTGGCAGTTCCTCGTCAAATGATTTGGCGACGAAACCATTGAGCATGTAGTCGTGCTCAACGGTAGAGTGCGTTCTGATGGCGTCGAAGCCACAGTGGTGGTTGGTGAAAACAAGTCCGTCAGGTGACACTACAACACCGGTACAAAAACCACCGAAGTTGACAACAGCGTTCTTGACGGCATTGTCACTCTGATACAACTGCTCCATAGGCAGTTGGAAACCATACTGCTGCATTTGGTCGTAGATGGCCGTCGGCAGGTTGTAGAGTGTCCACATGCCTTCATCGGCAGAGGCTCCCAAGGAGCACATACACATCAAGGATAATAACAATTTTTTCATAATGTACTTATTTATATATTATTTGATTTTCCTGACAGGTTTCCTGAAATACTTGCCTATGACAGGCAGACAGTCAAGGGGCAGGTCGCGCCAGACGATGTAAGCCACAAAGATACCGATGAGCAGCGTGTTAAATGCCAACGAGGCCAGTGCGGGCCATTCTTCGGTGGCTTTCATCAGGGCGAAGAGGGCAGTGGCCAACAGCACGTAGAGGAAGATCTGTTTCAGCGGATAGGCCAGCGGATAATATTTCTGCCCGACAAAGTAGGATACCAACATGGCAACGCCATAGCCTACAACACCGCCCCAGGCACAGGCCATATAGCCATAGGTGGGGACGAAAATGATATTGACGGCTAACAATGCCACACAGCCTATACCGGAAAAGACCGCTCCCCAAATGGTTTTGTCGATAATCTTATACCAGAACGACAGGTTAAAGTAGATACCCATCATGATTTCTGCCGCCATGACAATGGGAACGACATCGAGTCCTACCCAGTAGTCTTCGTTCCTGACGATGTATTTCAGGATGTCCATATAGCCTACCACCAAGAGGAAGGCCAACAGTGTGAAGATGATAAAGTACTTCATGGCCTGGACATACATCTCGTGTTGGTCCTTGTCCTTGACACCGGCGAAGACGATGGGTTCGTAGGCAAAACGGAAGGCCTGGGTAATCATGGCCATAATCATGGCAATCTTTGAGCAAGCACCATAGATACCTAATTGCTGGCGCATATCGCTGCCCTCATAGATGTAGGGGAACAGCATCTTATCGGCCGTCTGGTTGAGGATGCCAGCAATACCAAATATGAGGATTGGCCACGAATAGCTGAGCATGGTGCGTAACAGTTTCGTGTCGAGCTTCCAACGGAAACCCGTATATTCTGTTATCAGGCATACGGCCAACATAGCTGTACATACGAGGTTGATATAGAATACATAGCCCACATCCTTGCCGTCCATCCAATAGAAATAGATGAGGTTCAGCAGGATGCTCATCGCGATATTCAGGAGTTTCAGCGCAGCAAACTTCAGCGCCTTCTTCTGTTGACGCAGATGGGCAAAGGGAATGCAGAGGAAAGCATCAATGGCGACAGTGATAGCCATCACACCAACATAGGACGGATGGTTGCCATAGTGCATCAGTTGGCTGATAGGGTCGAGAAACAGCATGACGATCACCGCAAACAGCAACGACACCGTTCCCACACTAATCAGTGTCGTACCATAGACGGTCTGCGAGTCGGTATGTGTCTTGTTGGTGAAACGGAAATAAGTAGTTTCCATGCCGAACGTCAGCAACACCATCACTAATGCAACATAGGCATAGACGTTGGTAATGATGCCATAAGCTCCGCTGGCCGCAGAGAACTGGGCAGTATAGAGGGGGACCAACAGGTAGTTTAGAAACCTTCCGATGATGCTTGAAAGCCCATAAATGGCGGTGTCCTTAAAAATGGTCTTAAGTTTTCCCATGTTATTCCTTTTTAATTTCGATATAACGTGATGTCGTTATGACGCAAAAAAGAGGTAGCAAATCGCAATGGCTGCTATCACGCCCGCTAAGTCGGCCAGCAGACCGCAACTGACGGCATGGCGCGTATTCTTAATGCCCACGCTGCCGAAATAGACGGCTAATATATAAAAGGTGGTGTCGGTAGAACCCTGGAAGACGCACGACAGGCGACCGACGAACGAGTCGGCACCGTATGTCGTCATAGCGTCGACCATCATACCACGGGCGCCAGAACCTGACAGCGGTTTCATCAGCGCTGTAGGCATGGCGTCTACCCATTGTGCATTGACGCCCGTCAGTTCCACACACCAGCGCATGCCGCCTATTAGCATGTCCATAGCTCCTGAGGCACGGAAAACGCCGATGCCAACAAGGATAGCTACCAAATAAGGGATGATGCGCACGGCAGTCGTAAAGCCATCCTTGGCACCTTCAATAAAGGCTTCGTAGACGTTGACCTTCTTCCGCATACCTGCCAGTATGAAGCTGATGATGATGCTCATCAGCAGAATGTTTGCCACCGTCGTACTGACACGGTTCATGGTATCCGGTGACATTTGCGAGAAGCCCCAGATGATTCCTGCCACCACGGCACAGGCACCGCCCAGCGTTAGCAATATAGTACGGTTGATGAGGTTGATGCGCTGATAGAGCGAGGTAATTATAATGCCTGCTAATGTCGAGAAGAACGTTGCCAGCAGAATGGGAATGAAGATGTCCGTAGGTTGGGCGGCTCCTAATTGTGCGCGGTAGACCATGATGCTGACGGGTATGAGTGTCAGTCCACTGGTATTCAGCACCAGAAACATAATCATTGGATTCGATGCCGTGTCCTTCTTCGTGTTCAGCTCCTGCATCTGTTCCATGGCCTTCAAACCTAATGGTGTGGCAGCATTGTCCAGCCCCAGCATATTGGCTGCAATATTCATGAAGATGCTGCCCGTAACGGGATGTCCCTTGGGAATGTCAGGAAACAGCCGGGTGAACAACGGCGACAGCATACGTGCCAAAACGTT
>JAEEGK010010565.1_pt1 | contig 21271 bp, 20 predicted proteins | sample 8958771 | NCBI WGS metagenome assembly JAEEGK01 (sample SAMN16246547, study PRJNA631951) | gut metagenome | biome: gut microbiome; feature: rumen; material: SC-attached | host: Bos | place: Iran: Karaj | collected 2018-10 | reverse complement strand
CTATCTCACCTCTTCTTTTTGCATCCATTATCATATCATTCAATGAATTTACGCTGTTTTCATCCAATGCGTTGTACGGTTCATCTAATATTATAATATTTTGCTCCTCAAAAAATGCCGCAGCTATGCCAAGTCTTTGTTTCATTCCTAGCGAAAATTTGCGATATTTTTTTTTGCTATCGGGATCTAAATTAATCTTTCTTAAGTATTCCCTAATTTGACCAATATTAACTTCACCCCGAATACTACCTAACAATAACAGATTATCAATCGCGGTCATATTACTAACAAAAGCTGGGTTCTCAATGAGCACGCCTATGCTTCGCGGAAAATCAATATCTTTTCCAATTATTTCTCCGTCGATGTCAACTTCACCTTTGCTCGGCAATATTAATCCGCATATTGCCCTCATAAGCATCGTCTTTCCGCTTCCGTTTTCTCCACATAAGCCATAAACATTACCTGACTCAAAGACAAGATTAATATCAGAAAGCACTTCAGAGTCTTTAATTTTCTTAGTTAGATTTCTTACAGTTATCTTCATTTTCTACATAAAATCCTGTTTTTTTTGTTTTAAATATAGAATTAATAGTAATATAGCCGTACTTAGTGATACGGACAAAAGGCAATTAACGCCATTCATACCGTTGTAGCACCATCTTTCATTTCTTAAAATCATACAAAAATTGGCATATAGTACAGGAGATTTATAATATGTTCCTGCAATTAGCAAGAGAACAGATGCGATAAATCCAAACTTTCCTCCGAAACATATACTTAAAACGGTTTGAAACATAATGAATGCAAATGACCCTATTACTATCAGATATATCAGTTCCAACACTACGTACAAGTCATTCAGTGCAGTAAAATCCAATCCTGTTCTTATACCCAAAAGATCAATCGATTCAAACAATTTCCATCCGAAAACCCCAGTATACATCATGATTACCGCGATCAATTCCAAGCCCACAACGATTTCATTAACAACACATCCGCAAAAATGGGATAGAACCATCTTAACCCTTCTTCCAGATTCAACGATTGCCTTATAATCACAAGCTCCACTGCTGGATGCTGCATAATCTCCTACAACATGACATAAGAAAACATAATTCGCCATCCAAACATATGGCACTTTGAAAATAATCCCAACACCGGGCGTATAGCTTTCCAAACCCAAAAACATTTTAATAATACAATATGCGGTTCCGACATCCTGACCATATCCTGTGACTTTCAAATAATCAAAAGTTTCATACAACTCCACTCCAAAAATACAAATAAGGAAGAAAAAATAAGCTATATATTTTGCAAAATTATATCTCAGCATCTTTCTCAGATAATACTTAATATACATCTATCTTTTTCCCCTTAAAAAAAGGATAAGCAGCAATTAGTACCATTATCGACATTTCAACAGCAATCGGTCCAATCGATAAAGGTTCCAGCTGCGCCGGATTCAAAAAGAAAAAAGGAATCCAACTATACATATGCAATTCACCCAAAACTGCATATAGTGTCACTCCCGTCAAAAAAGGATATACAGTGTTCAGGAATGAATTAATCCCCCAAATTCCCAATGAGCAAGCTGCCATTGCTGTTAGCCCCGAAAAAACAAAAATGAAAATCAGAAAAATAAAAATATACAGATAAGGTCTTGAGTAAAAGAGTGCAACTAAGAACGATTTATTATTGATTGCAAAAGAGCCCGCAGCATTATTGGGAATAATAGAAGGCAATGTCATTGCGGTTAAGTACAAATTTAGCAGAAGCGGAATAACAGTTACCATTCCACCAAGAATAAACGAAACCAGCAATTTCGATCCAAAATACGTTCTTTTATTCGCGCGAATCAAAACCAATCTCCCATAACCACTCTTTTTCTCTGCAGAAATTCTTGCACCTGCAGGCATCGTTGCCAGTAACGGAATCAAAAGGAAAAAAGCAAAATATTGAAGCGAATAAGCCTCTGCCCCTATCCACTTAGTAAAAACTGTATGTGGGACCAGCATACTGGGCCATTCTTTAAGATAAATATCCAAATACTTTCTGACACTGTAAGTTTCTTTTATGTATTGTGACAAGGAAAGATACGCTCCGACAATCAATGATATCCAGATGCCCGGACTGTGGAACGCAATTACAAAATCATTCTTAACCAAACTTCTAAATTTATTCATTATGTTTTTCCTCTGATTTTCTCCTTGCTTTATCCAGTATCAGTATTCTGTCAGTGTCCTCCAGCCGATAGCTTCCGTTGTCATTTATTTCAAGCAAACATAAAAATTTGTCATCGCTGAAATAATCTTTCTGCACTTCAAAAACATAGGTGGCACTGTACATCTCCCCCTCCTCAAATTCGTAGTGCATAGATTCATGCCCTTCTCTCTGTCTGTTACTAAAATAAAACAGTTCATTCATGAATGGTCTTGGATTATCCGCGCTCTCGCCAAAAACCACATATGTGCTGTTCGCCATATATGTCCATTTTTGTTGTAGATTATTTCGAACTTTTACTTTCATCACCAAAAAAAGAATGTCTTCCTTGAACGATCCGTCTTCATTAAATGATTTAGGAAATTGGCTTCGAAGCTCTTTCTCCAAAAAAATAGGGTCTTCAACTTCTTTAGGAATAACTTCTTCAAAATAGTAATCTTCTATTTCAATTGTCACTTGCCATGTATCTAAAATAATGGGAAACTGTGGAAAATTACCATTTTCCTCAAGGGAGTCTTGTTGCGATATGGAGTCTGAAAAAGAATCAACGCTCGAAGATTTCTCTTGATTTACCACCGGTGCTTGACTATCTTTTATAGTTTTCTGCCCGATTACAGTGGAATTAAGTTCCTTCGCTATAAGAAAAATAACACCCCCAAAACCCACAGCGAGAAAAAAGATTTTAGCCGCTAACCCAATTATCTTCTTGACTATTCTATTCATAACAACCACCAAAAAGCAGTGCTGCTAATGCGAGCACTGCTTTATCATACATTATTGTATATAATCAGTGGGCGGGTTTACGCCAGCCTGATATACGCTATCAGGGCTCCACACTCCTCTGGCAGTTATGCTCGCAGTACTAGGATCCGCAACTATTGAACAAAGAGGATATCTAAGTTCATATACATAATTGTACATGAATCTTTTGTAACCTGCAGCGAAATAATATCTGTATCCTCCTGAGCAATCATGTAAGCCCGCATTTTCTTCACCGCCCCAAACAGAACCGACATAATGTCCATTGCAAGATGTACAGTACATGTAACTGGATGTATCATTTTCTTTTCTTCTCGGACTTGTTTGGGTGCTGTCTATTCCGTTTAATACAAAGACAAACGAAGTATCTGAATTGTTTGCCATAGAAGTCAAAGCCGGAGTCTCCATAAATAGCACTACTATCAGCATCATAAATGCGCACACCTTTAGTAATCGTTTCATTTTTCATTCTCCTTTTCTTTTTTCAATTTTTTTACTGCTTCCGGTAGTTCAGGCTGATACGTAAAAAACGGGCACGTAACATGAGCATAATGTTTGGCTACTTCATATGCTACTCTTTCAGCCGCTTTTAATAACATATTCTTCTTACCCATACCAATTCCTCCATATCAATCCCCTTCAATTGAGGATTATACGTTCGAAACTGGCGTGAAAAGAGCAACCTGCGAAATTGATGCAAAAAAAGGCGAAATCGAAAGAAGTTCAGAGCCACAACGCCACTTTAACGGCAAAAAGGCCTTCAGACGCATTAATCTGGATATTCCCGGAATATTTTTCAACTATCCGATAAACATTTTTGAGCCCATAACCATGATTGTTCTTATCCATTTTAGTCGTATTTAACCCCAAGTTCTCTTCTGGAGACTTCTTTTTGAAATAAGAATTACAAATGTTAACCAGAAAACATGATTGGCTAAACCGTATAGACAAGCATATCGGCTTAACTTCACCTTTGACCTCAGAAAAGTTTTCGCTAGCCTCTATAGCATTGTCCATCAGGTTTCCTAAAAGTATGTTCATATCGTAGGCAGAAAGTTGAATGTTTTCAGGTACAGCCACATCTAATGTGAAATCAATGTTTTTCTCTCTCGCCTGACCAACTTTATAATTTATGATTCCATCCAAAGCCGGAACTCCTGTAGCAGAATACGCCGTTGCTTCAGCCAATTCCTCATTAAGTTTAGACAAATACTCCCTAATCTGTTTATTATCGTTTATCTCAGCAAAATGATATATCTCTGCCATGTGGTTCTTAATATCATGTCTAAACGCCCTTATTTTCTTATCACACACAATGCCATTCTGTATCTGAAATTCGTATATCCTATTTTGCTCAATTAATTCTCGCATCGCCTCCTCTTGCGATAATTTAAATGCTATTGCCCCGTATATATAGAAAATCAGAAAATCAGTTATCAGAAATGTTATTCCGATGAAGATCAGACTTTGACGTGAAACAGAGTTGTCCCGTTCAAGAATAATCATTGAAAAAATACCGATGATCAGAACCAAAATCAACATTGCAAGATATTTAAAACTAATTACATCTTTTTGATTAAATATGAATAAAGCCATGAGCAATGCAGAAAGCAAGAAAATGAGCACAGATAATATAGACATGTAAAAATTGAATTCCATATCACCTGGATTATCTTTGAAAATGTAGCCAACAGCAAAATCAATAGCTACACTGATAGATAAAACAATAAAAGAATAAAAAATGCGTTTTCTTAAAACAGCACAAAAACCAAGCGAAATAACGATACACCCTATAAATGTTACCAAAACATTTATCAATACATTCTCAAAGATAAAATAAGGAATCGTTACAATTGCGACAACTATACAATATATAGCTAGAATAGGAAATTTATCGCGCCTTTTTCCCAACAGAATATGCGCATAAAACAGTTCCACGGATATTCTCAATAATTCTATTATAACAGACAATAAGATTTCTTCACTTTTGACCATTACCCCATACCCTCAATAAATTCGATTATCCTTTCTTTTAAAGCTGCTCTATAAGGACTACTTACAAGAAATTTCCTTCCTTTTTCAATTTCAATTTCATTGCGTTTAAATCGTTTTACATATTTAAGATTAACCGCATATGACTGATTGATTCTAATGAAATAGCTTGGCATCCTATCAGTTTCGTTTTTCAGTTTACCAACAAAAGTTATTATTTCACCGTCCTGCATATTTACTTTTAAGTGCTTATTATCACTCTCGATAAACACTATATTATCCCATGGGACACACCACTCTTCACCTTTATAGCATATTCTGTATAGTCTGCTATTCTTACCAAACAAACGTAATAGTTTGTCCAGTTCTATAGCAACCTTCTCATAGTTAATTGGTTTTATTAAAAAATCATATGGATGCATATTAAACAGTTCCATTGCATAACTCGTCTCTGATGAAATATAAATAATTTGCATCTGCTGATTGTTTAGCGTCTCACGTATATATTTTCCAATTTCGATTCCGTCCCTTTTCGGCATTGCTATGTCTAAAAAAATAATGTCCGGTACATAGCCTTTACTCAAATCATGCACAAAAGAATTACTGTCAGTCCAAAATTCGCAATCAAAATTTGTGTCGCGTAGTTTGGAATATTGCAGAATCATTCTTTCCAATTCGCTACAAACTAATTTTTCGTCGTCTACTATTCCAATTCTGTATTTCATTTTCCCCAACTCCCATCAATAACAACAAATCACAAACAAACAAACTGATACAAAAAACAAGCAAATAACTATAATCTATAGCCCATGTCAAGAAAAAGAATATAGCATTCTCAACAAAAAGTATACGAATACTCTTTTTCTCCATTGTTTGGCGTTCCCGCTCAGATAGTCTGTTATTCTGATTATCGATAGGAACAAGTACAAAAAGGAGAAATGCACCAACACAATAACCAAGAAAGAGTTGCGTAAATGATAAATACACGTTTTTGATTACCAAAATCGCAATTACATATATTATTGACGATACCAAAGCACAACCTTGCTTCGTCTTCATGTGGAAACCACCAGCACATTCTCTTATGGGAATCAACGCTATGCAAAATAAAATGCCCTCTTTTAGCATACCAAAAGAAGCGCCGATTATTACAACCACCAGCAGCCCCGCTATCAAGTCTTTTATCATCGAATAGCCAAACCTAATAATATCATTCATCGCGCTTGCTCTACATCATTTATGCCTTAATAACCATACTGTTTTTCCAAAAACTATCCCAAAACTTCCTTCGCGATGTCTGCGGATTGCTTGGCATCTTTGGCGTAGAAGTCCGCTCCGATCTGTTTCGCAAATTCGGCGGTGAGGACCGCGCCGCCTACCATGACTTTGCAGTCAAGGCCGGCTGCCCTCAGGGCTTTTATGGTTTCTTCCATGGATGAAACCGTGGTGGTCATAAGCGCCGACAGGCCCACTAGCTTGACGCTGTGCTCTTTTACGGCTTCAACGACTTTTTCGGGAGGCACGTCCTTTCCGAGGTCGATCACGGTGTAGCCGTAGTTCTGAAGCACGGTCTTAACTATGTTCTTTCCTATGTCGTGAACGTCGCCCTTAACCGTCGCAAGAACGATCTTACCCTTCGAAATGGTTGCGGCGTTGTTCTTTGCAAGATGTTCCTTAATCACATTAAAGCCTGCTTCCGCAGCCTGAGCGGAATTAAGAAGCTGGGGCAGGAATATCTTTCCCTTTTCGAATTCCGCGCCCACAACGTCCAATGCGGGAATCAGTTCATTGTTAACGATATCAAGAGGGTCCGTATTTTCAAGCATGGCCTTTACAAGCTTCGCTGCGGAATCTCCGAGACCCTTCTTTATGAACTCGCCTATGGTCTTTTCGGCATTCTCAGTGACAGGTTCGGAAGTTTTCCCGGAAGCATCCTTCTTAACGGTAACGATTTTTTCCGCCACCGTGTCGGCGTACTTTGCAACGTACTTTTCCGATCCCCTGTCAATATTTGCAAGCACGTGGAAAGCATCCACGGCGCCCATCATTGCAGCATTGTTTGGATTAAGAATGGGAAGATCGAGCCCCGCTTCCATGGCAAGGGTCAGGAAGGTTGTATTGATAAATTCACGTCTCGGAAGTCCGAAGGAAATATTGGAAACCCCGAGTACAGTGTGCACTCCGAACTCAGCCTTAACTCTTCGGATGGCTTTCAAAGTCTCATATACTTCTTTTTGCTGAACTCCTGCGGTAAGGGTCAGACAGTCTATATATATATCCTTGGTATCGATTCCGTAATGGTGACACCGCTCAACGATGTGCTTTGCGATCTTTACGCGGTCTTCAGCAAGAGACGGAATACCCCCGGCGTTCATGGTAAGTCCGATCACTGCGGCGCCGTACTTTTTGACCACCGGAAGAATCCTGTCAAGAACCTCATCTTCGCCGTTAACGCTGTTTACAAGGGCTTTACCGTTATAAATCCTGAGTGCCGCTTCGATTACGCCTGCATCGGAAGAATCGATATTTAAGGGCAAAGAAACCACAGACTGCAGTTCCTTGACCACTTCCGTCATGAGGGCCTTTTCATCGATCTTGGGCAGACCCACGTTGACATCCAGTATCTCCGCTCCGCCGTCTGCCTGCTCCATGGCCTGATTCTTGACGTAATCTATGTCGTGATTTAAAAGAGCTTCTTTGAAGAGTTTCTTACCCGTGGGATTAATCCTCTCACCGATTACGTGCACGCGCTTAACATCCACAAATGCTCTGGAGCTGCAAAGGTAAGAATTGCTGTTTTTCTCAGGTTTGACGGGTTTATAGTTTCTCGAAGTCGAAGAAAGAGCTTTAATGTATTCGGGTGCGGTACCGCAGCATCCGCCTACGCAGGAAACGCCGAGCTCCAGGAAGGGAATCATCTGCTTTGCAAAATCCTCGGGGCCCATGGCATACTTGCCGGTGACGGGGTCGGGAAGGCCCGCATTGGGCTTAACAACTATGGGAAGGTCTGTAACTTCACGCATTCTCTTAACAAAGGGAAGCAGTTCCTCGGGACCGAGGGAACAGTTAACCCCCACCCCATCGACTCCCAAAGAAGCAAGGGTGATGGCAGCGGATTCAACCAGCGTACCCGTGAAGGTTCTGCCGCCTGCTTCGAAGGTCATTGTCACGAATACAGGAAGCTTTGAATTCTCCTTAGCCGCCAGGACTCCCGCTTTAACCTCAAGAAGGTCTGTCTGGGTTTCAAATACAAGTACATCGGCACCTGCTTTTTCTCCTGCCAGGATCATTTCTTTGTACATTTCATAGGCATCGTCAAACTTAAGGTTACCGAAGGGTTCCAGGATATCTCCGATGGTACCCATGGAAAGACCTACCAGTGCTCCGTAGGGCTTTGCTGCTTCTTTTGCGATTTTAACGCCCGCAGAAACAATCTCGGTCACGGAATAATTCGAATGCTTGCACTTGTATGCGTTCGCGCCGAAAGTGTTCGTATATATGAGATTTGAGCCGCTCTCAAGATATGAAGTGTGGATCTCCTTCACAATCTCGGGATGCGTGATATTCAGTTCCTCGGGGATCTTTCCCATGGGGGCGTTTCTCTTAACAAGTTCCGTGCCCATGGCACCGTCAAGGATGATGATCTTTTCAAATAAATTCATAGTTTATACTCCTATTTACTTATATAACTAAAGAATACGTGCCGCATGAACAACGCATTTCATGCTCAGGCAGCTCCACTCCGTTCAACTAACTTCTAACTTCGACTATGCGTGCAGACGTGTTCGCGTGGAAGCGCAGCTCTCACGTCGCACGCTGAGTCTCCGTAAGAAGTGGATTTTCACTGCGGTTCCCGCTGCATGTCTTCGCATCGAAATGATTGTTCCCGCGGCACTCACTCTGCTTCGCAAATCAACCATCTTTCTTCCGTATTATCTGCAAACTTATCGTCACGAAAAAACATCTCCGGTGTCGGTAAAAGCCTTCCGAGCATGAAATGCATCGTTTCGGCGTCGCGCTCCCTTACCCATACAATCCGCATATCGCCGTAACGCTCTTCATAGGGTTCATTAAATAATTCTCGTTAAGCCGTACTCCCACAGTCTTCTCGGTATTCAAAATGCGTATGAAATCCCCCTGAGTCTCAAGGGGCAGGTCACCGTAACCCGGGCTGAAACGGACACCGGTCTTTTGGGGCGCCAGACGTTCGTTTATTTCAAGCTGCAGGGCATCAGCCAGCTTCTCCACAGCCTGTATCCCGCAGGCATTTACGATCACTCCGAGGCCCGGATTCTTAACCATGAGGCGTTCCACTTCTTCGTCAAAATCACGTCCCAGAGTAACACAAAGAAGCGCACACCTGTCCGCTTCTTTTAAATGTTTGCGTATGCTTTCCCCTTTAAGCACGCAGGATGTGTTCTTTAATCCGATCCCATCCTCAAAATATTCAAGTGTAAAAAGCTTCCAGACTGCACCGGGACGAATTATCTCATTGGCAAGGTCCATGGCACGAAGCAAATCTCCTTCAATCTTCGGAGTCAGTTCCGTTCCTCTGTATCCAAGATACCTCAATATTTCGCTTTTGTCCGATCCGTCGAGTTCTATGTTCATAACTTGTTTACGCTCTTAAACAGGCTCTCGGTGGCTTCCGTCACGTGCTTTGCGATGTCAACGTTATTCATGGTATAAAGGTGAACACCGCGGACGTCGTTTGCCACCAGATCCGTTATCTGGTCCACGCAGTAGGAAAGTCCCGCCGCATTCAGGGCTTCGGGAGATTCCGAATACTTGCTTATGAGTCTTGCAAATTTGGGAGGAATGCTGGCGCCGCACATGGCAACCGTTCTCTCCACCTGACTCTTTTTGACTATGGGCATGATCCCTGCGGAAATGGGCACCGTTATACCTGCTTTTTCAACCATTTCACGGAATCTGTAGAATATCTCGTTGTCAAAGAAAAGCTGGGTGGTAAGGTGCGTTACTCCCGCGTCCACTTTCTTTTTGAGATTCTCGATGTCCTCCTCAAGGTTGGCTGCATCCACGTGACATTCCGGATAGCAGGCCCCCGCCACGTTAAAGAAGGGATCCGTATCTCTTATAAATGCCGCAAGGTCGCTGGCATGAGGGAACGCCATCACAGTGGGACCTTCCGCCGGCATGTCACCGCGAAGAGCCAGAATGTTCTGGATCCCCGCCTTTTTGAGTTCCGAAAGGATCTCTTTTATGTCTTCTTTGGTCGAACCCACACAGGTAAGATGGCTGATGGGTTCAATCCCGTACTCTTTCTTTATCAAAGAAGCGATCTCGCAGGTCTTCTGTCTCTGCTGTTCGCTGCCGCCGGCGCCGTAGGTTACGGAAATGTAGTCTACGGGCATATTTCGAAGGCCGTAAAGCGTATTGTATACGGTCTCCACGCTCCCCGCTTTTTTCGGCGGAAAGACTTCGAAGGAATAAACGGTTTTCTTAAATTTGTAAAGTTCTGAAATATTCATGCCGGTTCTCTTTCGGAAAAATCCCCCAAAGGGGTTTTATCTACCCCGCGATGCATTTCTGCAAAAATTCCGCGTCAGATGTGCAGTATCGCGGTGGCAAAGGAAAAGTAAATAATCAGTGAAAGCGCATCCACTATGGTGGTAATGAAGGGGCTCGCCATTACGGCGGGGTCGAAGCCCAGTTTCTTTGCGAACATGGGAAGCGTACAGCCGATGAACTTCGCAATCACCACTGCAGCCACAAGAGTGGTGCAGACAACTATGGCAACGGGGATCGATACCCTGTCGATAAGAAGGAGCTTACCGAAATTGCATACCGCAAGGGTCAGGCCGCACACCAGTGCCACTCTGATTTCTTTCCATATGACCTTGAAAATGTCCTTAAAACCGATCTCCTCAAGGGAAAGTCCGCGGATGATGGTAACGCTGGCCTGTCCGCCCGCATTACCGCCGGTGTCCATCAGCATGGGGATAAAGGTAGTCAGCACCACATAGGTGGAAAGGGCGCTTTCGAATTTACCGATGATACCTCCCGTAAAGGTGGCGGATACCATCAGCAAAAGAAGCCAGGGAATGCGCTTCTTCCAGGTCTCGAACACGCCGGTACGCATGTAGGGCTTGTCCGTAGGCACGATAGCTGCCATCTTTTCGATATCCTCGGTAGCCTCCTGCTGGAGGATATCCACGATATCATCGACGGTTACGATACCCACCAGCCGTTCCTCATTGTCGACAACGGGAACCGCGGTAAAGTCGTATTTCTGTATGATCCTGGCAACTTCCTCCTGGTCGGTGGTGGTGTTGACGTAAATCATGTTTTCATGCATCAGATCGCCGATCAGGGCATCTGGATCGCTTAAGAGTATCTTTCTTAAGGTAATGGTTCCGAGAAGCTTGCGGCTGGGCCCCAGCACATAACAGGTATTGATGGTCTCGGAATCAAGGCCCACTTTGCGGATGCGCTCCAGCGCCTCTGCCACCGTAAGGTTTTCCTTAAGGTCGACATACTCCACCGTCATGATACTTCCGGCGGAATCCTCGGGGTATCGAAGCAGATGATTGATGTCACGTCTGGTTTCGGGACTGACCGCAGAAAGAAGCCGTTTCACGATATTGGCGGGCATTTCCTCAAAAAGGTCCGCAGCATCGTCGGCCATCATGTTGTTGATAATGTTCGCTGTATCTTTCTCGGAAAGCGAGGTAATGATCATCTGCTGATGTTCGATTTCAAGATAGGAAAAAACATCCGCAGCGGTATCCTTCGGAAGGATTCTGAATACCTTCATGAAATCCTCGGCGGGTAATTCTTCCAGAATTTGAGCAACGTCGGCATCATACATTTCCGAAAGTTTCTGCCGAATCGTCGTATATTGCTTGGTCTCTAAAAGTTCTCTGATCTCTTCCATAGCAATTTCTCCTTATATGTGGTTTTTAAATTATGTCCCGCTCGGGGAAGAGGATTTTCTGATTCACTGTGACATCGACTCATAATTTAACCACCACCTTTCGAATCGCTACGGAAGCGTTATTTTCTGTGCATTACACACCACTTAATATACTAGTATTTTTCAGGTCCTGTCAATAAAATATGCTTCTTTTTCTTTATTAATTTCGGCTCTGGACGCCGTAAGGGAAATGATGTTTTTTTCAATATCCGCGAAGGTCTCAAAACCTGTTTTTGCCACAAAGCAAACCTTTTCCGTATATGTTATGTCAACCACATCGATGTTTTCTTTTTCAAGGAAACGCCTGATCTTCTCTCCGTCGGAATAATCGCTTTTAACGGAAAACTCAATACCGTAGCGCATCCAGGCGGTCTCGGCCGAAGCAAGCGCTTCTTTGGTGGCATCCGCGTACATTCGGGCCAAAGGTCCCGCGCCGAGAAGCGTTCCTCCGAAATACCGTGTGACCACGGTACACACGTTCTTTATGCCGCTTTCTTTCAGAATATTGAAGATCGGAAGCCCTGCGGTCTGGGCAGGCTCGCCGTCATCGGAATATTTGACTTTTCCGCCGTCTTTGCCCAAAATATAAGCATAGCAATTATGCCTTGCATCGTAATACTTTTTCCGGGTCTCTTCTATGAAGGACGCGGCCGCGGCCTCAGTCTCCGCAGGTATCACGTTCGCAAGGAATCTGGACTTTTTTAATTCGACCTCGGCAAAGGCCGGGGACACCAGAATTTTATAGGGCTCGTACATAAAAAATACCTTTCTGTAAAAGTATTGCACGAAGAAAAACTATAAGTCAACGAAAAAATCAATCTTCTTTTTCGGGCAAAAGTCTGTTATAATCTATTGATTGGTATTTTTTTACCGGATTGGAGATATGGAATGGATTACGGAAAACAGGGCATTCATAAACAACAGATAGCCCTTAATGCTCGTGGAAAAAAGTGGTCGCATAAATTATTGCTTCTTCTTATAGAGTTGTCTCTTGCGGCGATCATAGGCGTCGGAATCGTCGCCGCCGCGTTCGGTATCGGAATGTTTAAGAGCATTCTGGAAGCAGCACCCGATATTTCCACTATAACAGTTACACCCAAGGGACGTTCGACTTTCGTTTACGATACGGACGGAAACCAGATAGCCAAGCTCGTTGCGGCGAATTCAAACCGAATTCCCGTCACCTCAGACCAGATACCCGATATGTTAAAGAAGGCCTTCGTAGCCATCGAGGATGAGCGTTTCTTTACACATAACGGTATCGATATCCGCCGAATCTTAAGCGTCGGCATCAAGACCCTTCAGCGAGGGAAACTCGGACAGGGCGCCAGCACCATCACACAGCAGCTGCTTAAAAACAACGTATTTACCGACTGGGTTTCGGAGGATAACGACGTTCAGAAGATCAAGCGAAAGGTGCAGGAACAGTACCTGGCGGTTCAGCTTGAAAAGAGTATGTCCAAGGATGACATCCTTACGGTCTACCTAAACACCATTAACTTAGGGCACAACACTCTTGGCGTACAGACAGCGAGCCTGCGTTACTTCGGAAAGAACTGTTCGGAACTTACGCTTTCGGAATGTGCGGTCATCGCAGGTATCACCCAGAACCCGTCGCTCTACGACCCCATCATCAGACCCGAGCGAAACGCCGAGAGAAAGAAACTGGTGCTTGATAAGATGCTGGAGCTTGAATATATCACCCAGGCCCAGTACGATTCGGCCATGAAGGACGATGTTTACTCCCGTATCGAGGAAAACAACATTCAGCAGGCCGACAGCAATATTACCTCATACTTCGTCGATGCCCTTACGGATCAGGTCATTGAAGACCTTAAAGCCGCAGGCTACAACGATTCACAGGTCAACTCCTTACTGTACAGCGGCGGTCTTAAAATCTACTCGACCCTCGACCCCCGCATCCAGGCCATCTGTGATGAGGAATTTGCCAACGAAGAAAACTACCCCAAGAACGTAAAGTGGTATCTGCAATACAGACTTACGGTCAAGAAAGCCGACGGTTCCACCAAGAACTACAGCTCGGAAATGTTCAGGACCCACTTCAGAGAAAAGAATCCGAAATTCAACATGCTTTATAAGACCAGGGAGGACGCGGAGGAAGCCATTAAGATCTTCCAGGACGACATGCTTGAGGAAGGTGATGAGATCGTTTCGGATTACATTAACCTCACTCCCCAGCCTCAGGTTTCCTTCACCGTTGAAGACCAGAGCACGGGTTGTGTGGTAGCCATGATCGGCGGACGCGGCGTAAAGGAAGCGAGCCGTACATATAACAGAGCCACCCAGTCCACCAGACAGCCGGGTTCCTGCTTTAAGGTACTCTCCGCTTTTGCTCCGGCTCTTGACTCCTACGGAATGACACTTGCAACCGTATTTAACGATGCACCCTTTAACTACTACAACGGTACGCCGGTTTCCAACTGGTACGGCGCCGACACCTACAAAGGCCTTTGCAGTATCAGATACGGTGTTTACTGGTCACTGAACGTGGTAGCGGTCAAGACCATTACCCAGATCACTCCCGAGCTCGGATTCAATTACCTTTTGAATTTCGGCTTTACCACCCTTGAGGAAGCCAAGCGCGTAGGCGACCAGGTATTTACCGATATAGGTCAGCCCCTTGCTCTCGGCGGTATTACCAACGGTGTAACGAATATAGAACTGAATGCCGCTTATGCATCCATCGCAAACCGCGGTATTTACATACAGCCCAAGCTCTATACCAAGATCGTGGACAGCGACGGAAAGGTTATCATTGACAACACCGAGGCCATCGCCCGCAGAACCGTTTCCGAAGAAACAGCCTTTCTTCTTACGGATGCCATGAAAGACTGCGTTGCGATCGGTACGGGTACCAGAGCTAAATTCAAAGGTATGTCCATTGCCGGTAAGACCGGTACCACCTCCAGCGGCCGTGACGTTTGGTTTGCGGGCTACACCCCCTACTACACCGCCACCTGCTGGGCCGGATATGATAATAATGAAGCAATGACGGACGAGGAACAGAGACTTCCTCAGACCATGTTCAAGGCAGTTATGTCCCGTGTTCACGAGGATATGGTCGATATCGGATTTACGATGCCCAGCACCATAACAAAAGTGACCGTTTGTTCCAAATCGGGTAAACTTCCCATTCCGGGACTTTGTGACCAGTGTCTCCGACAGGAGTATTTCGCAAAGGGCACCGAGCCGACGGAACAGTGCAATGTTCACTTTGCGGGTATGGTCTGCGGATATGACAATCTTCCCGCCACCGAACAGTGTCCTTTCCAGTATTACGGTGTGGCCGAAGTTGTTCCCGTGGAAGATGAATCCCTATGGAGCGGTTCTGCTGTAGTAAACGGCGATTTAAATCCCTTGGAATCCAAGACCCACTTTAACACCACAGGCCGATGCCAGCACGATGAAACCTTCTTTATGAATCCCAACTGGGAAGCAATCTTGGCACAGCAACAGGCTGAATACGAGTTAAGACAGATATTGATCCAGCAGGCACTTGAAGCTGCAGGACAGCAATAAAGAATAATAAGAAAACCGGGCCGACAAGCGGTCCGGTTTTTTGATGCCCTTATTTATTTAAAGCTTCGTAAATCATGTCAACATCGATCTTCTCTTTCGAGAGATAACACTCATAGTCTTTTTCAAGATTCTTGTGTGTATTAACAAAAACTGTGTTATCAAAAACCTTTATCCTGTGCCCGTCCGTCAAAACAAAGGTCATAGCCGGAGTCTTTGGCCCAGGGTCCCTGGGGCCTGCCAAGTGCCTAAGCTCTATCTTTGAAAGCGTGTCCATAAGCGCCTCAGCGTCCCAACTCTCTATTTTACTGTATTCCGCATCATATATGCTTCCGATCGTCGCATCATACTTAGAAAGCATTTCCTTAAAAGTACCGCTCTCATCACTGATTGCCACATTTCCAAAGCAGATTACACTTACAAAAAGCACGGCAGACAAGAGAAGTGTTCCGAGTAACCGTTTCTTTTGCTCCATCACGCTCTTTAATCGATACCTAAGTGTCCCTGCAGCAGCTGAGAGGCAGGTTGTAAAGCCTCTTTGCGGTGCCGCGAATGTAAGCAAAAGCCCTGCGTACTCGCGCCGTTCTTCTTCGTCCATATTCTCAGTAACAATCTCATCACAGCTTCTCTCAAGGTCCTCTGCCGCCCTTTTTGTCGCCACCCACACAAGCGGATTAAACCAGCAAATCGCATTGCACAAACAAAGAAAGACTTTCGTGTTCACATCGCAGCGCTCGAGATGATATAGTTCATGGCAAAAAATCATCGAAAGTTCTTCTTTTGTATAAGTGCGGTTCGGAATGACCGTGCACCTGCTATGCTTCGTTTGTCCCATCGAAAACGGCGTTGAAACATCGCCCCGTAGCAACCTTGTCGGGCGCTTATATTCAAGCCTTTCTCGCATCTTTTCCCAGACAGAAAGGATTTCTTCGTCCGTTTCTTCTACAGTGTTTTTCTTGACAGATGACACAAATAAAAGGTTAGAAATAAAATAGTATCCGCCTGCCAAAAGCGCACCCGCAAGCCATACAAGGCTTACGAGAAACAACGCATTTCTTGGTATCAATATCGTGAACTTCGGTATCGGGAGCGTTCTGATAAGCATATGGACCTGCCAGCTCAAAAATGCCGGAATGAGCCAAAGAATCGCGCAGGCTCTCGCACTGACGATCTTCCTTAAAAGCGGCAAAAATAAAAGTAACAAAACATAGTAGATGCTTAAAAAGATCATCAATTCCGCAGCCATCGCCGTAAATTTGATCAAACCGTCCTTTATCCCGTAAAAGACGCAGGAAATAACAAACAGGATAAGCAATATCCAGAATAAGAATGTCGGCAGGATCAAAACATAGGTCTCTTTCCCGTACTTATTCGAGAAAAAAGTTTCGCCGCCGTGCTCCCATTTCCATGTGCGATAAAAGTTTAAACCCAAAAGACAGGAAATTATTATACCCCAAATGATTCTGCCCCAAATCATAAATTACCCTCCTCGAGCATTTTGCGGAATTCCTCTATTTCCTCCTTTGATACGCCGCTGTCACACAGAGAAACCGCAAACGCAGAAAGTGAGCCCCCATAGAGCCTGTCAAGCATTCGTCTGCTTTCTTCCGCAAGATAATCCTTTTTCGAAATAAGAGGCGTATACAGGTTTGTCCGTCCGTTATGAGAAACGCTCAAAAAACCTCTCTCACAAAGCCTGGTTAAATACGTCAAAATTGTGCTCGGTGCCAGGTTTTTCTTTTCTTTAAGCATGCTTTCTATTGTACTTCTTGAAACAGGCGGCGTGCATAGCCAGAGAATCTGCATTATTTCAAGTTCTCCGCTTGGCAGAGTGTCATGCTTTTCCATCGGGAACTCCTTTCTACAATTGTAGTAATTATATTCTACATTTGTAGTAAATCGATGTCAAGTATTCCCCGCCTCGGTTTTTGAGCAAAAGAAAAGGCATGGCCCGCGGGTCATGCCTTAGCAACAATATTTGTTTTACAGTCCTTCCACGTAAGCTACGCCTTCGATTTCACGTATGCTTTGGAAGAGTTCTTCATGGCTTCTCTTCTGTCTGGATTTAAGAACCATAATATATGCGTGCTTTCCGGCTTCAAAACCGGCCTCATTCTCGGTACGGACGTTGTCGATGTCGATATCCATCTCCCGTATCTTACGCATAAAATCGCCAAGATTGATCTTGCCGGACAGTTCCACGTAAATCTCAACAACCTTTGAATGCATACGCATGTTGCTGTCCCAGCGATGGATTATGGATAATACCAGGAAGATCACAACACCCCCGAGAATCGCGGCCTCATAAAGGCCCACACCCACAGCAAGTCCCACTGCGGCCGAAGCCCAAAGACCTGCGGCTGTCGTAAGTCCTTTGATCTGATTTCGTCTGGTAACCACTATGGTACCCGCACCCAGGAAACCGATTCCGCTGACCACCTGCGCACCCATTCTCACAGGATCTCCTGTTTTAAAGGTCTGCCAGATGTACTGGTTCGTGAGCATTATCAGACACGATCCCACGCATACCAGCATATAAGTTCTGAGTCCCGCGGGTCTGTTCTTCAGACCACGCTCCAATCCTATGATTCCGCCAAGCACAATGGCTACGGCGATCCTTAAAGCTATAGCAAGGTAAGTAACCTCTCGTAATTGTAATTCCACCGTTAAACCTTCTTTCACCCCATTCAAGTAATACATCGGGAAAATTTGATATTAAGGAGTATATCACAATTTCTTATAGTGTAGAAGTATAAAAAACATGACATGATATGCAGTTTCTACACTTTTTACCCTTGCAAAAAGCAACCGAAAGTGCCTGAAACTGCGCCCGAAGGCGTGGGTAAGGCGGGGTGTTATTCAAAAGGAGTGAATCCCAAAAGGTTACCGTCTGAGCAGTCAATTACAACACGACCTGAAATATAATCTTCTGACAAACGTCCAATAGGAAGACTGTCACTTTCGATTTCTCCGTTAAAGAAAATGTCAATATCATCTTTATAATCAGACAACTCATTGGGAAGTTTTGTTGTTTCGATTAAAAAATACTGTCCTGTACCGGGATAAATCTCAACAGCGACCTGCGCATGACCGGGAGATAAAGTAAGAATTATGTACGTATTGAAATCGGCGCTCTGCAAAGCACTTGCAATTAACAAAGCCGTCTCGATACACAGTCCCGATTTATTTGAAAGGACCTGATCCGGAAATAGAATATGCTGAGCCGAATCTTCCAACGAGAACCCATCCATAACATATCTGACACCCAAATCAGACATCGCCCTGCACATAGAAGCCGCCTGCACATATGTGTTTAACCATAATGCACAGCCATAATCCGTTGTATCCAATTCTCCATTGCCGTCAAAATCATAATTGAAATACTGTGAAGATTCCTGATATCCGTCTAAACTATTCATCGCGCCATCAGATAATTCCGCCATTTCATTGACTGCTTCTCTTTTGAGCGTTGTCACAGCATCTGCCAGGGGAGTCAAAAAGCATAAGAAATTATCATATCCTACCGTAAGGAATTCATCAGAAATATGGTTGAAATCATTTCTGCTGGCTATATGAACCTTATGGGACTGCTCGTCCAAAACAGCACCTGTCTTTTTATCCTTTATTGTCACTCTTATCTGGCTGTCCTTCGGCTTATCGAGATTAACATTTTCAAGAACTGCAGATGGTTTAATGTTCAGAATTGTGAGTGCAGAACCTATATGATAGCTTTGAACGAACTTTTGTGACAGGCCTTCGATTTCACACTCGATGATCACATCTTTCTCTCCGCTTAAGCACCCTAACTTAATAATCACAAAGCTGTCATATGCATTGTAAACAGAAGGATAAATTGTATCAACAAACTTATATTCGGGAGAGTAAAGTTCATTTTCAAAGTTATAATCAAATTTTTTATTGATTATTTCGTCCGCCGAAGAATCAGATAACTTCTTTATCTCTTCAAAAATCCCGTATGCCTTATCTATTTGCGTCGCGTAGAAAAGCTGTTCGGAATAAGCCGTGTCTTCTAACAGACTCATCGCCTTCTCCGCAAGACTATTTCCACGCTCAGCCAACAAATCCGCGGAGGCGGCTCTTACCGGATCATTCTTACATTGCACTGCCAAATCGGTTCGTTCTGACGCTTCGTTCAAAACAGCTATTGTTTGAGCAATCTTATCCCAGGAAGATTCATAGTTTTCGGGGCATTCGATTGAATCGTGAAAATATCTGAGTGCTTTCAACATTGCTTTGGCATCGTTTTCGTCTATACCCTCTATTTCCGCAATGACAGCCTGTACATCCGAAAAAAAGGCAATCTGCTCCTTCATGGTTGAAAATGCCAATACAAAAAGCTTAAGCGAATCATCGGCAGCTTTTTCGACATTTTCAGGAAGTCCTTCTACCTTTCCGATTTTGTTTCTCGCATCATTGAGTAAATCAATCGCATGATCGATGCCTTCCGGAGTCCCATCTATATTTTCTATCTCCGAAAGACCCGAACAAGCCAAGAAAAGTTCATCCATTGCCTTCTTCACATCCGCATCGGACTGTTTTCCGTCGTTTGACGCATTGCCGGCAGATACAGCTACGGTTGCGCTTGTGGAAACTTTATCTTCGGTTTTCTTGGAATCGCCGTCAGAGTCGTCTTTAGGCGCAAAGATGCCTATCAAGACAAACAGAATAATAAGAACGCCCAAAGTGGCGGCCACCGAGATTATAATGGTGCCTGCCTTACTTGATTTCTTCGGGCTTTGAGGCGCCTGGGGCGCCGGTGCGGGTTCATTGTTCACGGGTGCCTGAACAGGCAGTGGTGTACCGCACTTAGGACAAAATTTGGTGTTTTCGGATACTTCAAATCCGCATTTACTACAAAACATTCAGAGTCTCCTCTCTCTTAGTTTTTTCTTCGTGTATAAAAATATCCGTCGGGGGATATTATACTCATCATTCGAAGCGGGAAGCGATCTTCATTCCCGTAGGGGTTGCCGCAAGTCCCCCCTTGCCGGTTTCACGAAGATCTTCGTGCATGCAGCGACCTACGGTGCGCATGGCATCAAATACTTCGTCCGCAGGGATACGGCTGGTGACGCCGGCCATTACCATGTCGGCACTTGTCACAGCATTAACGGCGCCCAAAACATTTCTTTTTACACAGGGTACTTCCACAAGGCCTGCCACGGGATCGCACACAAGGCCGAGGAGGCCCTTCATTGCTATGGCTGCGGCATTGTCAATCATATCGGCATCACCGCCTAAGAGAAATACCATGGCTGCAGCCGCCATTGCGGAGGCCGCACCGATTTCCGCCTGACATCCGCCCTCAGCACCCGCAAGGCTTGCACGGCTTGCTATAACTCCGCCTACGCCTGCGGCCACAAAAAGAGCCTTGGTCATTTCTTCGTCGGAAAGGTTTCTTGCTTCTTTAAGACTGTTTAAAACCGCCGGAACCACGCCGCAGGAACCCGCGGTGGGAGCCGCAACGATACGTTTCATGCAGGCATTGGATTCGGCAATACGCAATGCTTTTTCCATTACTGTGCCGATAAAATCACCGGAAATGAGTTTACCCTGTTCTCTGGCGCGCCTAAGGAGAGCACCCTCCGTACCCACCAGGCCGCTTTCCGAGCGAAGGGTCTCATCATACTCCGCGTCGGAATCCTGCATTGCTTTGTACATTGCGGACATTTTGGCAAAGGAAGCTTCCGGTGAAATGCCGGTTTCCTTACAGTCTTCTTCACAAACCGCCTGCCAGAAAGGGATATTCTTTGCGGCCATGGCGGCCTTAATCTCATTCATCGATTTGTACATATCCTACCCCTC
>JAEEGK010010563.1_pt1 | contig 21273 bp, 18 predicted proteins | sample 8958771 | NCBI WGS metagenome assembly JAEEGK01 (sample SAMN16246547, study PRJNA631951) | gut metagenome | biome: gut microbiome; feature: rumen; material: SC-attached | host: Bos | place: Iran: Karaj | collected 2018-10 | reverse complement strand
GCTCCTATCTTTGATGTAGCTGATTATGGTGTAGTAGGAGATCTTAACAAGATCCTTCCTGTACTTACCAAGAAGATCAAAGAGGAACTTGCTTCCAAGTAATCTTTTATAAAAACCATAAATTTATCAAAGGTGCTTATGAGAAATCATAGGCGCCTTTTTTGAATGAAGTTCTGTAAAACCTCGCCAAGTTATTACTTAACCCCCTAGGGGGCTTGTAGCCCAAAACTTAGCTCACTATACTCTTTATTGGAATAGAAACTAATACCAAAACCAGAGTAGGGAGGAAGTTGGCTATGCATATGGCAGATGCGCTCATTGCTCCGGCTGTTGCAGGAACAATGTATGTAATGTCTACTGGAGCAGCAGGAGTTTCAGTTAAGAAAGTAAGAGAGGAAAGCGATGAGTCCAAGATTCCTGTTATGGGGGTTATGGGAGCTTTTGTTTTTGCAACACAGATGCTCAATTTTACAATTCCGGGAACGGGATCTTCAGGACATCTCTGCGGTGGAATGATGCTTTCAGCAATGCTTGGACCATATGCAGGCTTCCTTACCATGATAGGAGTGCTTTTGGTTCAGTGTCTTCTTTTTGCTGACGGAGGACTAATGGCACTTGGATGTAATATATGGAATATGGCTTTTTATGGGTGCTTTATAGGCGCGCTATTTATATGGCAACCTATTATGAAGAAAGGTGCTTCCAGAGCAAAGATAATAACTGCGTCCATACTGGGATGCGTCTTGACCTTGCAGCTTGGCGCTTTCTCGGTTACACTTGAGACGTTAATATCAGGAATAACGGAACTTCCTTTTAATGCTTTTGTTGCAACGATGCAGCCAATTCACCTTGCTATCGGATTTGTTGAAGGACTTATAACTTCTGCTGTCCTTATATTTGTATATGAGGCAAGACCTGAGCTTTTGTGGGGAATTGGTGAATCGATAGATAAAAAGGAAGCAAGATTATCCCTAAAGAAAACTGTTGCAGTCATTGCAATAGCAGCAGCTATTTGCGGAGGATTCGTATCTCTCTATGCATCTGCATTTCCTGATGGTCTTGAATGGTCAATGGAGCAGGTTGCAGGGACAACAGAGCTTGAAGCACAAGGAACAGTATATGAAAAGGCAGAAAACATTCAGGAGACAACATCTCTTTTGCCTGATTATACTTTCCCTGACAGTGAGTCAGCTGTTGGAACAAGCTTCTCCGGAATAGTGGGAGCGCTTGTTGTAGCGGTGCTTTCAGCGGTGTTTTGCTATGCCTTCAGGTTCTTTAGGAAAAAGACAGAGATTAAGGCGGCTACATGAATTCTATTGAGAAAAGGCTTTTGGAACTTAATAGATTGCAGGACTTACAGCAGCGTTCTCATTGGATGAATGATCTTCATCCTTTGGGGAAGCTGCTTATTAGCGTTATATATATTTCTTTTGTGACGAGCATAGATAAGTACAGTGTTGTACCGCTTATTCTGATGTCGTTGTATATTATCTTTTCATTCATAATTGGAGATTTTTCATTTAAAGAAGGCCTTTATAGAATGAGACTTGTACTTCCGCTTGTGTTGTTTGTAGGTGTTTTTAATCCCTTTCTTGATAAAAGCACAGTGATGATAGGTGACTTTGCTGTAAGAGGCGGATTGGTATCCATGATAACGCTGTTCATAAAAGGTTTGTATACGGTTCTTGCGGTTTATGCGCTCATAGCGACCACATCAATCGATGATATCTGCTATGCCTTAAGAACAATCCGCATTCCAAAGACTATTGTCATAGTGATCATGTTGATCTACAGATATGTTGATGTAATGGCCGGAGAGGCAGATAGAATCTACACAGCTTATAAGCTAAGAGCACCGGGGCAGAAGGGAATAGAATACAGATCCTGGGGAACATTGGTAGGACAGTGGCTTCTTAGGAGTATGGACAAAGCAAGGATTGTGTATGAAAGTATGCTTTTGCGCGGATTTAGAGGAGACTTTATCCCAAAGAAAAAGAGCATTCGAATTATAGATGTAATCTATCCGATGATATGGCTGGTTGTGTTTTTATATGTAAGATTATTTGTAAAATGAGGTGTATATGAAAACCGGAGTAAATGGAGAACTGCTGAATATATCAGAACTTAATTTTGCATATGAAAAAGATCAAGTGGTTCTGAGAGACATTTCTTTTAAAGCTGAATATGGTGAAAGTATCGGGCTTGTGGGTGCAAATGGTATAGGAAAATCAACTCTTATGAAACTGATGGTTGGCCTTTATCTTGATTACACAGGAAGCATCACGATTGCAGGACATGAGATGAGTAAAAAGAATCTTGATCACATAAGAGAACATATTGGTTATGTGTTTCAGGATTCTGACAGTCAGCTCTTTTTATCTACGGTTGAAGATGATGTGGCATTTGGCCCTCGGAACTATGGCCTTTCAGAGAAAGAAGTAGAGGAAAGAGTTTCTGAAGCATTAAGACTTGTGGGAATTGAAAATCTTAGAGATAATAAGACATACAAACTTTCAGGCGGAGAAAAGAAACTTGCATCAATTGCAACGATTCTTTCTATGAAACCTGATATAATAATCATGGATGAGCCTTCGGTGGCTCTGGATCCAAGAAACAGAAGGAATCTGATTCGGATTTTAAAAGGTCTGGGTGGTCTTAAGATAATAGCGTCGCATGATCTTGATTTTGTTATGAATACATGTGAGAGAACGATTTTGTTAGACGTGGGAACTGTTGTTGCAGATGGAAGGACTGAGGATATTCTTGGAAACAGAGAACTGCTGGAAGCACATGGGCTTTAATGGGTATGAAAGTATACATAAATGCGTTGAGTACTAATCATTAAAGTGATAAAATAATAATTGGTAAAGTGTATAAACTTGGAGGTAAAAATGGCTAGGAAAGTAGTACTTGCAGGAGCATGCAGAACAGCGATCGGAACCATGGGAGGAGCACTTAGTACAACACCGGCTCCGGCTCTTGGAACAATTGTAATTAAGGAAGCATTAAACCGCGCGGGAGTTAAACCTGAGCAGGTTGATGAAGTATATATGGGATGTGTTATCCAGGCAGGTCTTGGACAGAACCCTGCCAGACAGGCAGCATTAAATGCAGGTATACCTGTAGAAGTTCCCGCAACAACAATTAACGTACTTTGCGGATCAGGTCTTCACTGTGTAAACCTTGCTGCAAAGCTTATTTCTATGGGCGATGCGGATATCATTGTTGCAGGTGGTATGGAGAACATGTCAATGGCACCTTACCTTATGCAGCAGGGACGCTACGGATATCGTATGGGCTCAGGAGAGCTTCAGGATGCTATGATCAAGGATGCTCTTACGGATGCTTTCGGCGGATATCACATGGGTATCACAGCTGAGAATATTGCAGAGCAGTGGCACCTTACAAGACAGCAGCTGGATGAGTTTGCAGCTTGGTCCCAGAATAAAGCTGAGAAGGCTATTGCAGAAGGAAAATTCAAGGAAGAGATTGTTCCTGTTGAGATCAAGAAAAAGAAAGAGACAATTATTTTTGATACAGATGAAGGTCCAAGAAGTGGTGTAACAGCAGAGGGTATCTCACATCTTAAGCCTGCTTTCAAGAAGGATGGTATTGTTACGGCAGCTAATTCATCAGGAATTAATGACGCCGCTTCTGCTATCATAGTTATGAGTGAAGAGAAGGCCAAAGAGCTTGGTGTTAAGCCTCTTGGAACTTGGATCGCAGGTGAGCTTGCAGGCGTAGAGCCCAGCATCATGGGTATCGGACCTGTGGCAGCAACAAATAAAGTTATGAAGAAGGCCGGATATTCAATCGGAGACTTTGATCTTATTGAGGCTAATGAGGCATTTGCTGCGCAGTCTGTGGCTGTTCAGCATGACCTTGGATTTAGTAATGATGTTCTTAACGTAAACGGCGGTGCTATCGCTCTTGGACATCCTGTTGGATGTTCAGGAAACAGAATTCTTGTTTCTCTTCTTTATGAGATGCAGAGAAGAGATGTTCATAAGGGACTTGCAACATTGTGCGTAGGCGGCGGAATGGGCTGTGCAGCAATCGTTGAAAGATAAACTTCCATACTCATTTTAGGAGGATTTATGGCAGAACGCTCAATCCTTATTGTTGATGATAATGAGATCAACAGAGGTATACTGGGGGAAATATTCAAAGATAAATATAATATCCTTGAAGCCGGCGATGGCGTGGAAGCTATGAAGATCATCGAGGAAAACAAGGACAATCTTGCCGCTGTTTTACTTGATATCATTATGCCTGAAATGGATGGCTATGAGGTCTTGGAAGCTATGGCACAGAAGGATAATCTAAATGATACTATCCCTGTGCTTATGATCACTGCTGATACTTCTACTGAAGCGGAGCGTACCAGCTATCAGAAGGGTGCTGCTGACGTTGTGCATAAACCTTTTGATCCTGTTATTGTAAACAGAAGGGTGTCCAGAACTGTTGAGCTGTTTGATCGTAAGAATAATCTTGAGAAACAGGCTGATGATCAGACCAGAGTATTAAAGAAACAGTTCATATATCTCAAAAAGCAGGAAGAGAAGCTTCGTTACAGTAATGAAAAAGTAATAGATACCATTGCTACTATCGTAGAGTTCAGAAACATGGAGTCAGGCTATCACCTTAAGAGAATCAAAGGATTTGTAAGAATACTTGCACTGACTGCCATGAACAATTATCCAAAGGTTGGGCTTACGCCTCATCTCATAGATGTGATCACTCAGGCATCGGCTATGCACGATATCGGAAAGATATCGGTACCTGATTCTATACTTCTTAAGCCCGGTCGACTTACCAATGAAGAATTTGAGGTTATGAAGTCCCATACGACCAGAGGATGTGAAGTAATTGAAATGCTCAAGGATATTCAGGACAAAGAGTATTATGAGATGTGTCTTGATATATGCAGACATCACCATGAGAGATATGACGGCGGAGGATATCCTGACGGATTAAAGGGAGAAGAGAACTCCATAGGAGCACAGCTTACAGCGCTTGCAGATGTTTACGATGCTCTTGTAAGTGACCGTGTATATAAATCGGCGTACTCGGTTGATAAGGCTTATGAGATGATCAAGAACGGCGAGTGCGGAGTATTTTCACCAACTCTTTTGGCATGTTTTGAGTTTGCAAGACCGGATATGGAGAAACTTGTAGCACAAACCAAGGCAGCAGAAGCGGCCATGAAAGGCAACTATTCTCCATATAGTTCATAAAAGACTTGGGATAACAATTATTGATAAGTATTTAGAATATTTGTTGACAAAGACGCCTGCGGTGCATATAATATACTTTGTTGCCGCAGGCGAACATTTTTTATATGTGAGTGTAGCTCAGCTGGATAGAGCGTCTGGCTACGGACCAGAAGGTCGCGAGTTCGAATCTTGTCACTCACATCTTTGTAAAGAGATCAGACTTTCTGATCTCTTTTTTGTTGCACAAGACCGGCAAGCGAATGAATGCTTGTTTTTTATGGTATACTTTTAATTATGAGAAAATTTGAATTGATAGCTCCGTGCCATTTTGGCCTGGAGTCAGTACTTAAAAAAGAAATAATAGATCTTGGTTATGAGATCACATCGGTATCGGACGGAAGAATTTCTTTTGACGGAGATGCGGACGCTGTATGCCGCGCTAATATCGGACTTAGGACTGCAGAGAGAATTCTTATAAAAGTAGGAAGCTTTCATGCAGAGAGTTTTGAGGAACTCTATCAGGGAATCAAAGCCCTTCCTTGGGAAGAGTTTATCCCGGAGAGAGGCAAATTCTGGGTTAAAAAGGCTTCCAGTGTAAAGAGTAAGCTTTTCAGCCCGTCAGATATTCAGTCTATTGTCAAAAAAGCTATAGTAGAGCGCATGAAGCAGAGTTACCACACCGACTGGTTCAAAGAGGATGCAGAAAGCTATCCTATCAGAGTCTTTTTGATGAAGGATGAGGTGACGGTAGGACTTGATACAACCGGTGATTCACTTCATAAGAGAGGATACAGAAAGCTTGAGTCCAAGGCTCCTATTGCTGAGAACCTTGCGGCTGCACTTATCATGCTCACTCCTTGGCGAGGGGACAGGATTTTGGTGGATCCATTTTGCGGAAGCGGAACCATTCCAATCGAGGCGGCTATGATGGCAGCCAATATTGCGCCGGGGATGAACAGACACTTTACTGCAGAGACATGGACACATATCATCACACCTCAGAACTGGCAGGATGTCAGGGATGAGTGCAGGGATGAGATCATAACTGATATTGATACGGATATTCAGGGATATGATCTGGATCCGGATATGGTGGATATTGCGAGGATTAATGCCGCCAAAGCCGGGGTTGAGAATATGATCCATTTCCAGGCAAGAGATATAGCGGATCTAAGCCATAGGAAAAAATATGGTTTTATCATTACCAATCCACCATACGGTGAGAGAATCGGTGAGGGCGGAGAGTTACCTGCTTTGTACAAGACCATAGGTGAGAGATACCGAAACCTTGATTCCTGGTCTATGTATCTTATAAGCGGATACGAGCAGGCAGAAAAATACATTGGCAGAAAAGCAGACAAGAACCGCAAGATATACAACGGAATGCTAAAAACTTACTTTTATCAGTTTATGGGACCAAAGCCACCAAGAAGAAGCGAGTGAGAATGTCATGGATAATACAGCAATGAAAAAAATTGCCCTGAAGGCGGCAGTATTTGGCGTGGTTTCCATTGCAGTTATGCTTCAAAGATCTGCCACCAAACATATCATGATAACGGAGGCTTCAGGAGTTACAGTAGACCGTGGGACTTCCGGTGACGCATACAAGCTGCTTGTTAACAGAGACACAGGAGCTTCAGGGAAAGGCAAGCTTATAATACCCTTGTCAAAAAGCGTTAGTTCTGATGATATAGTGCTTGAAGACGGATATATGGACAGAGAGCTTATGATCCATATAGACAGCCGTGAAGATGGCTTTTACATGGATAACGCAGTTACGACGGATCTTGATATTTTTGACAGCGCAATCTGCTACAATGAAAATGAATCCGGAAAAGTATGCCTTGATTTCAAGCTAAAGGACTTCTATGTGAACGAGAGCACACTTACGGAGTCAAGCACAATAGAGATTGAGTTTGCAAAGCCTTCACAGAAATATGATAAGATAGTGCTTGTCAATCCGGTCGGAGGAACAGATGAGGTAGATGCTGTTTCATCTAAAGCGTCAGTAGATGTCGCGCTGGCACTTAAGAGCATAGCGGAAAAAGATTCTGATAATAATATCAGGTTCTTTTTTACCAGAACATCGGATATAGATGTGGATGAGCAGAAAAGAGTGGAGACTATAAGAGCTTGTGAAGCAGACCTTGTTGTTGAGATAGCTACGCAGGATGAGGCTTCTACGGAGACTGAAGGAATCAGATGCGGCTACAATGATGTCTTTTTTACGAATAGACTCACTAATGCAGAATTTGCAGATATAATAGAGAAGAATTGTGCAAGAAAGACCGGGGCTAAGGCGATAGGTCTTTTCCCTACCGATGCTAAGGACAGATTCATTGCGGAATCAACTGTTCCCGGTGCACGCATAGAAGTTGGACGCTCAGGAAGCAGAACTCTTGAGTCATCCGGCTATAAGAAAAAAATCGCTGAAGGCATTTACGATGCTGTTTTGGAAGCGTTTGAGGAGATGGAATGAGAATAGTTTTTGCTACAGGAAATAAGGACAAAATGAGGGAAATACGCGGGATTTTAGGTGACCTTGGTACTGAGATCCTGTCTATGAAAGAAGCCGGCGTAGAGGGCGATATAGAGGAAAATGGAAGTACATTTGCCGAGAACTCTATGATAAAGGCTAGAGGAGTATATAAGCTTATTCAGGATGCTGATGAAGAGGCGGCAAAGGAAACTATAGTTCTTGCTGATGATTCGGGGCTTGAGGTAGATTATCTTAATAAGGAGCCCGGCATATATTCTGCAAGATATATGGGAAGAGATACTTCATATACAGAGAAGAATAACAATATTATTGAGAGATTAAACGGAGTGCCGGATGAGAAGCGCACCGCAAGATTTGTATGTGCGATTTCAGCTGTTTTGCCCGGAGGAAAAGAGCTTTCTACAGTAGGTAATATGGAAGGTATAATCGGGTATAAGATTGCAGGAACAGGCGGATTTGGATATGATCCCATATTCTTTCTTCCTGAGTATGGCAAGACAAGCGCAGAAATATCCGCGGATGAAAAGAATGCTATAAGCCATAGGGGCAAAGCGCTCAGAGAGATGGCAAAGCTTTTAAAGGCGGAACTTTCTAAATAATCCCGGCAGGTGATCGAGATGCACAGATATTTGATGGTGAGTGACACTCACGGAAGAGATGACAACTTTTATAAGGTCCTTGATATTGAGCAAAATCTGGACGGAATAATTCACTGCGGAGACTTCGAAGGCTCTGAAGGGAAATTTGCCATTGCTGCGGACTGTCCGGTTTACTTTGTTTCCGGGAATAATGACTTTTTTTCTTCGTTGAAAAGAGAAATCGAATTCACCCTAGATGGACACAGGGTATTCCTTACTCACGGACATATGTATTTAGTATCCATGGACCTGGAAAATATCCGTGCTGAGGGGCTATCAAGGGGATGCGAAATCATTTGCTTTGGACACACACATAAACCGGTTGCCAAAACAATGGGCGGGGTTTATCTGTTTAATCCCGGTAGTCTAGCTTATCCGAGGCAGGAGGGAAGGCGACCAAGCTACATAATTCTAACTATAGACGGAGACAAGGTTGACGCTGAAATCAAATATTTATAATTGATAAAATAGTTGTTGACAAGCCCTCCAGAATCATTATATAATAAATCTCGCGTTACGGCTTAAGCCATAAGGGCGCGCTAGACGGGGTGTGGCTCAGCTTGGCTAGAGCACCTGCTTTGGGAGCAGGGGGTCGCAGGTTCGAATCCTGTCACCCCGACTTGCAGGAACCGTTTCGTTGATAATTTAATACGCGGGTGTAGTTCAATGGTAGAACACTAGCCTTCCAAGCTAGATACGTGGGTTCGATTCCCATCACCCGCTTTGAGTGGAAAACCTACTGAGGTTTTTCACGAAGTTGGTGTGAACCATGGGCGAACACTTAGTGAGCTGAGAGAACTTGCTGAAGTTTTTTTGAAGCTAGTTCGAACGTCTTCCGTCGAGCGAAGCGAGAGCGGAAGTTCCGAAAGCGAACTTAGTGAGAGTCCCAGAGCAGAGCACCATTCAAGATTCTCTCAAGTTTGGTGAGGATCCCATTGAGTAGAGCATCACATTATATAATCTACTCACCTTTTACCGTGTGTCCGTAGCTCAGCTGGATAGAGCAACGGCCTTCTAAGCCGTGGGTCGGGGGTTCGAATCCCTTCGGGCACACTTTATTTTTTAATAAGGCACATGATATTGCAGTAAACCATGTGTGAACATTTACATGGTGGCTATAGCGTAGTTGGTTAACGCGCCAGATTGTGGTTCTGGAGACCGAGGGTTCGAGTCCCTCTAGCCACCCGCTTGTAATTGCTACAGCGGAATGCTTACTATGCTCTTACAACATTGGGCTATCGCCAAGCGGTAAGGCACAGCACTTTGACTGCTGCATACGACGGTTCGAATCCGGCTAGCCCAGTTAGCGGCGGGATGTTTCGTCGCGTAATTACATCAATATGGGATATTAGCTCAGGTGGTAGAGCACTTGACTTTTAATCAAGTTGTCGGGGGTTCGAATCCCCCATGTCTCATGTGAAAACGCTCAACTTTTTGTTGAGCGTTTTTCTTTTGCGATTATTCTGCTTTTGAACAATAAAATAACGGCCGGAAACAATTCCGACCGTTAGATAAAATGTCTATTATTTGAGATCTTCAGCGATATCGATATTGATACCTGTGAGTCCGACAACAGCGCCGCCCTTTGCTTCTGATGAATCAGCATGAGGAAGGAGCCACTTGTTGGTTGCTGTAAGAAGAGCATCTTCTTTATTAGCGGGCTTGAAATCAGGCTTTCCAACATTAGTTCCCTTAGGAAGACCTACAAGAACCTGGAATCCGGAATCCTTGCTTGCCTGACAAGGTGCATAGTGCAGAGCAGTTGCATATACTTCGATCATAACTCCCTTAGGGCAAAGGAATGCCTTAACTTTGCTTGAGTCAATCTTATAGTCTACAATCTCTTCTCTTTTTGCAAGAAGAAGGATAAAGTCTGTAGCGCCAAGGTTTATCTCGCTTGAGCGGTGGTACTCAAGGCAGTTGAGCTTGGTGTTGTGACCGTTGCACCAACCAAACTGCATAGGTGATCCGCCAAAGAGGCTGTTGGTGATAACGCTAGCTGCAGGAAGTGACTGAAGAGCAGGATCCTCTGCAACATAATCCGTTCCCTCAGGAATAGGAGTCTTGTCTCTGAGTGCTTCAAAAATCTGTTTCTTTTCTTCTTCGTAACCTTCGATGATCCTACCATAGTTGGTGAATTCAGGATCTGTAACATTATAAATTTTCATGCTTTCTCCTTTCAAACCGCATAATAGCGGGAATATTAGAAATAAGAGCTTTATTGATAATTCTTATCACATTTAATTGTAGCTTAGATACGCGGATCCTTCTAACTACTTTATGACTAAAACATCTCATATTTTGCGAAAAGAGAATGAGGTTATACGTCATATTTTACGTGTCTTTTTGTGAAATACGTATAATATATGAGAAATAGAATAGAAGTGACGATCCATGTTATGGGGTAGCTCGCTTCAACAGTCTCAACTGTCTTGAAGATGGGAAAGGCAGTCAATATCCATATTACTCTAAGAGCGCAGATTCCGCTCAAAGTAATTATCATAGGAATCAGCGCTGAACCCATGGCTCTTAGGACTCCGGAGAAAATTTCAACAGAAATGTAAGTCACATAGAATGGCACCAGGAATCTGACCATCTGTATTCCAATCCGGATGACGTCTTGGTTGTTTTTAATAAAAATGTGCAGAAGAGAATCACTGAAAAAGTACAAAGCAAGGCTTAGGGGGATAGTAATTATGAGGGCAATAAGGAAAGCATAGCGTGTACTTGTTTTCACTCTGTCATATTTACCGGCTCCGAAATTCTGACCTGCGAAGGTTGTAACCGAAGTTCCTATCGCATTTATGGACATCCAGAATACAACGTCAATCTTGCCGTAGGCAGCCCATGCTGCGCTGTATTCTGGTCCAAGTTCATTGATGGCAGTTTGTATAAGTGCATTTGAAAAAGTGTACATAGTGGACTGAAAACCTGCAGGAAGGCCAATTCTGAGTATCTTTTTGAGCATGAGTTTATCAAAGCGAACATTACGAAGTGTAAGCTTGTACATATCATTGCTTGTAATGAGCATTATAACCACTATTACAGCGCTCAAAAGCTGACAAAGTATAGTTGCAATGGCAACACCTATAACGCCCATTTTGACGCTCATATAGCCCATTTTGAGCACTACAACAAAGAACAGGTCCAAACCCACATTGGTAAAGCAGCTTATTATCAGAACAATAAGAGGTCTTTTTGAATCCCCTACAGCTCTCAATATTCCGGCACCCATGTTATACACGAGATTAGCTATCATACCAAGGAAAAAAATTCGAAGATAAGCAATAGAAGGCTCTTTGAGGGAATCCGGGGTTTTCATTAAGGAAATTACATGCGGGGTAATGGCAAATCCAACTACGGTTATTATTATTCCACCTGTAATCGCAATGGCGATGGCAGTATGAACAGCTTTTTCAACTTCCTTTGACTGTTTAGCTCCGTAGAACTGGGCAATTACGACAGTAGCACCGGAAGAAAGTCCCATGAAAAAGCCGATAAATATACTTACTATTGTGGCTGCAGAGCCACCTACTGAGGCAAGACCGTCTGCGCCAACAACATTTCCGACAATAATGGCATCGACTGTATTATATAATTGCTGAAAAAAAGCGCCAACCAAAAGGGTGACGAAATAGATGAGCATTCCTTTTAAGATGGGGCCTTGAGTGATTTTGTTATTACTTTGTTCCATATACATTCTCCCGACTCATGAAAGTCTTCTGTAATAAAAAATTGTAACAAAAAAGTGGAAAGCTGTATATATGCTTTCCACCTATGCGGATGACAGGACTTGAACCTGCACGTCGAAGACACTAGAACCTAAATCTAGCGCGTCTGCCAATTCCGCCACATCCGCTCATCGTCGCCCTTTTCAGGGCGACAACATATTAGATTATACATAGATTAATCTGCGTTTGCAAGATTTTTAAATGATATTTCTCAGTTTCCTGCAGCACTTTCTTCCGTTATAGCAGGCGGTCCGGGAGGTCCCGGAGGTGCCGGAGGAGCAGCATTTGGATCGCCACCTTCTGGAGGTGCTTGTCCTGCGGCTGCAGCAGCGGCTTCAGCGGCTCTTGCTTCTGCCTGAGCTCTTTCTCCTGCCAGAATTCCTTCAATTCCCTCCTGGTGCATAAATTCCGGTGTATGGTGACAGGTGTTGGGAACTGTTACAGTATTTCCTTCTTCATCTGTCTCGGTCTTGTAAGCTGAATTTTCATTAAATCCGTTTACAAATCCTTTTCGTATTTCCTCCGGAGGAGCAGGATGTATTGTGAGTACACCGGGAGCCTTGAATGGACACCATTCTGAAGCCGGGAGTCCGTCAACCTGACAGATCTCGCCCTGATAGTGAACATCACAAGTTTCTGTGGGGACAGTACCCTCAGCAAAGTATTCTGACTTAAGTGTTCCGTCACATATTCCCGGAATAGGTAATTTTCCTGATTCCGAGCAAACTGTAGCAGAAGTTACAGTTGCGGGAGGCGCAGGGAAAGCAGAATACGGTTTATCTTTATGAACTTCCTCCATTACCTTTCGCCACATAGTCTTTGACAGATCTTTTTCAGCTTTGCTTTTAAGCTTGGCATTATTATCAAAACCGGTCCAACATGTAGCAGTATAAGAAGTGGTGTATCCTGCAAACCATACGTCATTATAATCTGATGTTGTACCTGTTTTACCTGCTATTTCGGTTGTTCCGAAGTTAACTGATTTACCGGTACCTATGGAACTGGTAACAACGTCCTTCATGGCGCTAGTAAGCAGGAATGAAGTTGATTCCTGAAGAACTCGCCTTGAATTGGGCTCTGTATTATCAAGAATAATATTACCTTCATAATCAACAACTTTGGTATAGAGCTTTGGCTCGATATACACACCGCCGTTTGCTATAGTAGCATATGCGGCATTTAGTTCCATATTGGTAACACCCTTTGTAAGACCGCCAAGAGCCGTAGGCTGCGCTACATCAGTATATTTCTTGCCATTGATCATTATACCTTCCGGGCCGATCAATGTAGTGAAGCCGAAATTCTTAAGATATTCATATCCAAGTTCAGGAGTTATAAGAGTAAATGCCTGAACGGTAACAACGTTTGCTGAACGTGCAATGGCATTTCTTACTGTATACCATTTCTCTTCCGGAGTACCCCACCAGTCTTTAACGAGCTTTCCACCATTATATGCATAAGCTGTATCCAAAAATACTGACGCAAGAGTGATCTTACCACTGTCGATACCGGGTGCATAAGTTGATACAACCTTAAATGTTGAACCCGGCTGTCTGGGAGAAGCGGTTGCTCTGTTGAAGGTTCTGTTGGCTGTTTTATTACCTCTTCCGCCAACCATTGCAACAACACATCCTGTGCTCTGATCCTCTATAGTAATTGAAACCTGAGGCTGCGGAATGCATTCTATATGGGGATCGCCGATAATCTCATCGCCTTCTTCCACAACAGCATCCTGATATTTCTGAGCACATTCCTCAGCAGCTTCCTTGGAATCGAACAGTCTTGTAAATTTATCGCCTTCTTGTTCTTTAAAATATGCCTCAAGCTTCTCGGAATAGTAGTTTTCAACATCTCCGTTAGCTTTCTGAACGGTAAGCTTAAAATCAAGAAGATATTTGGTGCCTTCAGGATAATTGTTTTCATCCTGATAAACTCTGTCGCAGATATCCTGTATTTTGGGATCCATTGCTGAATAAACCTTGAGACCTCCGCTATAAAGAAGTGATTTAGCATCAGCTTCGCTGTAACCTGCTTTCTCCTGAAGATCTTTGAGAAGCTGCTCTGTAAGAGCGTCAACATAGTAGGAGTTGACCTTGGTCTCGTTGCCATCATCCGGATTGACGCTACTAATGCGAGCGTAAACGTCGTCATTAATCGCTTCGTCAAATTCAATCTGAGTTATAAATCCCTGATCAAGCATCTTTTGAAGGACAATTTTCCTTCTGACGTCATTATTGTCAGGATTCTTGATGGGATTGTATCTTGTAGGCGCAGAAGTGATGGCAGCAATTACGGCACATTCTGAAATGTTTAGTTCGTAAGCATGCTTACCAAAGTATTTGTTAGCAGCAGCTTCTACACCAAGTTGGTTGGAACCTAGGTTGATTGTATTAAGATAACGGACGAGAATGTCCTCTTTGCTGACGTGCTTTTCAAGCTGAACAGCAACATACTGCTCCTGTATCTTACGCTTAATCTTCTGAAGTACAGTTTTCTCAGTTACCCATTCGGAGAAAACTGTGTTTTTTACAAGCTGCTGAGTGATAGTACTGGCACCCTGTGAAAGATCACCTGAAGACAAGGCTTTAAAACCGGCACGAATAATACCCTGAATATCTATTCCGTTGTGTTCGTAGAATCTTTCGTCCTCGATAGCTACAAATGCATTGGCAAGATCTTCAGAGATGCCGTCCTTACCTACGGGAATTCTGTTGGCATCCTTGGCTACAAGTTCGCCAATGACACTGCCTTCAGTATCATATACGATACTCTTAACTCCCTTTGGGGTTACATCATCAAAACTAATCTCGGGAGCAGTGTCTCTAATACCGATAAAGACACCGATGCCGGCACTTGCGCCGATGATCATCAATCCTATAAATGCTGATAAGAGAAAACAAAATCCGAAAAGACTGAACTTGTTTCCCCATCTATTGGTACCGGAACTAAGGGCCTTAGCCTGATTTACGATACCTCTCTTTCCATAGTTCATATTATAACCTCTCTGTTTAGTCCAATATAACTTGGTAATTATACCATGAAATCCATATATAATAAAGAAATGACATGAAATGTGCTATACTGATTCCTATGAGTGAGATAAATTCCTATAAAATAGTAACTAAAGACGGAACCGGAGAAATCGTAGAAAAGAAGTCACGGTTCATTGCTCACGTATTCGGAGTTAAGTCTGTTGCTGAGGCAGAAGAGAAGATAGCAGAAATTTCCAAAAAATACTGGGATGCAAGACATAACTGCTATGGATATGTCATAGGCAAAAACAGTGAGAATACCAGATGCAGTGATAACGGTGAACCATCAGGGACAGCCGGTAAGCCCATACTGGAGGTGATAACCGGTGCGGGACTTACGGATACACTTATCGTGGTGACAAGATATTTCGGAGGAGTGCTTCTGGGAACAGGAGGACTTGTCAGAGCTTATACTCAGGCAGCTCAGGCGGGAATAGCTGCGTCAGAAGTTGGAGAAATGGTTTACTCACAGCTTCTTACATTGGAAGTTGATTATAATATGGTCAACAACGTGCAGTATTATCTTGGCCAGAATGATATTAAGATCAATGAGCCAAGATATGCAGAAAATGTTCAGTACGATATCTGCGTCAAGGTGGAAGATACGGATAAAATAAAAGACGGCCTTACACAGAAATGTGAGGGGAGAATAAAGATTATCGAAGGAGATAAAGGATACTATATTTTCTGAAAGAATAAATATAACATAGTATGAATATCAATCAAAAAACACGAGACAGCTACTTGCTATCCCGTGTTTTTTATAATATTACTGCTTTTTGAATCCGGCTCTCTTACGAAGAGTGGGATCAAGAATTCTCTTACGGATACGAAGGCTTGTAGGAGTTACTTCCAAAAGCTCATCAGTATCTATAAACTCAATTGCCTGCTCAAGTGACATGATCTTAGGTGGAACAAGTCTGAGTGCTTCGTCGGAAGCAGATGTTCTGGTGTTGGTAAGATGCTTGGTCTTACATACGTTAACCTCTACGTCCTCACTCTTTCCGCTGGTACCGATTACCATACCTGAGTAAACTTTGTCACCAGTTTTGATGAAGAGCTGTCCACGATCCTGTGCATTGAAAAGACCATACGCAGTAGCAACACCTGTCTCAAATGCGATAACGGATCCTGTCTTTCTATAGTTCATATCTCCCTTGTAAGGAGCATATCCGTCAAAAATAGTATTGATGATACCGTTACCTTTAGTATCTGTCATGAATTCGCCTCTGTAGCCGATAAGACCACGAGAAGGGATATTGAACTCAATACGTGTATATCCACCGTTTCCGGCACCCATGTTAACCAGTTCACCTTTTCTCTCGCCGAGTTTCTGAATAACGCTTCCGGAGAATTCATCGGGAACATCAATGTAGCACTTCTCCATAGGCTCGAGCTTCTGGCCATTTTCATCTGTGTGATAGATAACCTCAGCCTTACTTACAGCGAACTCAAACCCTTCACGTCTCATTGTCTCGATAAGAACAGAGAGATGAAGCTCACCACGTCCTGAAACCTTGAAGGTCTCTGTTGAATCGGTATCTTCAACACGAAGAGAAACGTCAGTGTTGAGCTCTTTATATAATCTGTCACGAAGGTGACGTGATGTTACGTACTTACCTTCCTGTCCTGCGAGTGGAGAGTCGTTTACAATGAAATTCATTGAGATTGTAGGCTCAGAAATCTTCTGGAAAGGAATGGCAACCTGATTGTCAACAGAACAAAGAGTATCACCGATCTTGAGATCCTCAATACCAGAGATAGCAACTATTGAACCAATCTTGGCTTCCTGAACTTCAACTCTTCCAAGTCCGTCATACTCATACAATTTGCTTATCTTGGTCTTAATACGTCTCTCGGGTTCATGATGGTTAACAACAACAACTTCCTGATTTACCTTAACGATACCGTTATCAACTTTACCTACACCGATACGACCAACATATTCGTTGTAGTCGATTGTGCTGATAAGCACCTGTGTGCTTGCCTCGGGATCTCCAACAGGAGCAGGTATATAGTTGATGATTGTATCAAGAAGAGGCTTCATATCTGTTCCCTGCTCATCCAGGCTAAGGGAAGATGTTCCGGCCTTTGCTGATGCAAATACGAAAGGACAATCAAGCTGGTTGTCGTCAGCACCAAGATCCATAAGTAGTTCAAGTACTTCGTCGATAACGTCGTTAGGTCTTGCTTCGGGACGGTCAATCTTGTTGATACAAACAATAACAGGAAGACCAAGATCCATAGCTTTTCCAAGAACGAATTTAGTCTGAGGCATGGGACCTTCAAATGCATCTACGACAAGAATAACACCGTTAACCATTTTGAGAACTCGCTCAACCTCGCCACCAAAGTCAGCATGGCCGGGAGTATCAATAATGTTAATCTTGATATCCTTATATGAAATAGCTGTATTTTTGGACATGATTGTAATTCCACGTTCTCTCTCGATATCGCCGGAATCCATAACTCTCTCTACAACGTCCTGACCTGTACGGAAGACACCGCTCTGCTTCAAAAGTCCATCAACAAGTGTTGTCTTACCATGATCAACGTGGGCGATAATTGCAACGTTTCTTACATCATTTCTCGTCTGCTTCATAAATAACTCCTTAAATAAGAAAAAACATAACGTTTACTTTTCAAACTAAAAAAGTATAACACGCGTTTTTTTCTTATTCAATATCAAATTAAATAAAGCACCTATGTACAGGATTCTGTCTTTATCATAATTAGTAGCATGTGGTTGACATCAAAGTATAGTGGGTGTAGTATGAGTTAAGCAAGTTAGATAGAGGTTGCGCATTTTAATAGTAGTTTAGCGGATGTGACAGGCACAGTAGAAGCTTTGCAAAAGGAAAATGCGCCGAAAGGGTCGGTTACCTGATAACCGGGACCTTGGGTATGCAGCTAAGAACTGCATAACTGTCATCAATTAGGATGGGGCGCTATCAACATTTTCTTTTATTGTAAGAAGAGATTATGTTACCGACTCATTCGAGTCGGCTTTTTTTATATCATGTGAAATGTCTCTGAATTTCATTGATATAAAAGCGCACCGCTGTGGATGCGCTCATCGCGAGAGGATATGTTGCATAAATGCAACCGCGCTCGGCGCGAGAGTTTTGTGAGCAAAACTCTTTTTATGATTAGGCCTGTGAAGGAGGATTATATGGCAATTTTTAAGGGAGCTGGAGTTGCTATCGCAACACCATTCAAAGACAACGGAGAAATTAATTACGAAGAATTTGGCAGACTCATTGAGTTTCAGATCGAAAATGGCACTGATGCCATCATCGTATGCGGAACTACAGGAGAAGCCGCTACAATGACAGAAGAAGAGCATATGGATGTTATCAAATACTGTATTGACAAGGTTGCAAAGAGAATACCTGTCATTGCAGGAACAGGTTCCAATTGCACAGAGACAGCTATTCAGCTTTCCAAGCTTGCACAGGAATACGGCGCAGATGGTCTTTTGCTAGTGACACCTTACTACAATAAGGCAACTCAGGGCGGACTTGTTGCTCATTTCTCAGCAGTAGCAAATGCTGTTGATATTCCTATTATTCTGTACAATGTTCCCAGCAGAACAGGATGCAACATGCTTCCTGAGACAATCGTTAAGCTCTGCAAAGAGAACAAGAATATTGTTGGTGTAAAGGACGCAACAGGTAATATCTCACAGACAATCAAGACAATGCAGCTTGCTGAGGGATGTGTTGATCTTTATTCCGGAGATGATGACCAGATTGTTCCTATCATGTCAGTAGGTGGAAAGGGAGTAATTTCAGTTCTTTCAAATATTGCACCCAGACAGACTCATGAGATCTGTGCAAAGTGTCTTGAGGGTGATTATGAGACTGCAAGAGAGCTTCAGTTTAAGGCATATCCTCTTGTGAAAGCTCTTTTCTCTGAGGTTAATCCTATCCCTGTTAAGAGCGCTCTTAAGCTCATCGGATTCCAGGCAGGCCCGCTTCGCCTTCCGCTTACAGAGATGGAACCGGCAAACGTTGAGAAGCTCAGTGCAGAGATGAGAAAATACGGACTTATTTAATAATGTCATTAAGAAATCCGCAGTATATGCGGATTTCTGTTTAATAAACAGATATATACCACAAAGAGAGGAAAGTTAATATGACCAAGATGATCATGCACGGCTGCAATGGCCGTATGGGTCGTGTTATTATCGACCTTGTCAAAGAAGATAATAATATAGAAGTAGTTGCAGGAATAGATGCATATGGAGAGAATAACTATGAATTCCCTACATTCAAAAGTCTTTCCGAATGCAATGTTGACTGCGATGTTATCGTAGATTTTTCTAATGCATCTGCTGTAGATGGGCTTCTTGATTATTGTGTAGAGAAAAAAGTACCTGTAGTTCTGTGTTCTACCGGACTTTCAGATGCACAGCTTGAGAAAGTAAAAGAGAGTTCAACCAAAGTTGCTGTCCTTAAATCAGCAAACATGTCGGTTGGAATCAATGCACTTCTTAAGGTACTTAAAGAGGTTTCACCGTTGTTCGCGGCAGCAGGTTTTGACATTGAGATTGTTGAAAAACATCACAATCAGAAGCTTGATTCTCCAAGCGGAACAGCTCTTGCACTTGCTGACAGCATAAATGAATCACTAGGCAATGAGTATGATTACGTGTATGACAGAAGCCAGAGAAGAGAGAAGAGACCTCAGAAAGAGATCGGTATCTCTGCTGTAAGAGGTGGTACAATTGTTGGAGACCACGATGTGATTTTTGCTGGTCACGATGAAGTTGTAACTCTTTCTCACAGAGCATATTCAAGAGCTGTATTTGGAAAAGGTGCCATTGAGGCTGCAAAATTCCTTGCGGGTAAAGGCGCAGGAATGTACGATATGGCAGATGTTCTTGCTTAAATTGGGACCAGCAGCTTAAGAGGAGATGATTTATGAAGTTCAGACCTTGTATTGATATTCACAACGGAAAAGTAAAGCAGATTGTGGGCAGCAGTCTTAGAGATGAAAAAGATTCTGCTTCAGAGAACTATGTATCAAGCAAGGATGCGGTTTTCTACGCAAGAATGTATAGAGAACACGGCCTCGACGGTGGACACATTATTCTTCTTAACCCTGTAGGAAGTCCATTTTATGAAAGTACAAGAAAACAAGCCTTAGAAGCACTTGGAGCTTGTCCGGGGCTTATGCAGATAGGCGGCGGCATTAACGCAGACAATGCCGGTGAATTTATTGATGCAGGAGCTTCTCATGTGATCGTAACGTCATATGTTTTCAAGGATGGCAAGATAAGCTATACCAATCTTAAGAAGCTGGTAAAGGCTGTTGGCAAGGAGAGGATCGTTCTTGATCTTTCATGTAAGCTATCTGATGGGAAATATTATATAGTTACTGATAGATGGCAGAAGCTGACAGATGTGGAACTTTGCGAAGCTACACTGGATGAACTGTCACAGTATTGTGATGAATTCCTTGTTCATGCCGCAGATGTAGAGGGTAAGCAGAACGGCATAGAAGAGAATGTGGCCAAGGTTCTGGGAAAATGGAGCAAGATTCCGATTACTTATGCAGGCGGAGCCAGAAGCATGGAGGATATCAAGAAGCTTAAGAAAATAGGCAATGGAAAGGTTGATGTTACTGTTGGAAGCGCCCTTGAGATATTTGGTGGCAAGCTTAAGCTTAATGATGTTATAGATGCCTGCAAGGACTGATGTGATTATTTGAAGTAGTTAATGATCAACCAAAAATATGTGCAACGCAAAAGAGCCATCCGACATATGTCGGATGGCTCTGATGATTAATCATTGTTACAATCTTGCGAATTCAAAATAAATCTATATTTAGAATAAGGCACTTTGTAGTCTGATTAATTAAGCTTTAAATCTGAAATTAAAGCTTGTTTACGTTTACGGCCTGAGGTCCCTTTTCACCCTGGATTACATCATACTCTACAGAAGCGCCTTCCTCAAGAGACTTGAAACCTTCCATGTTGAGTCCTGAATAATGTACGAATACATCATTTCCAGCCTCGTCTGAGATGAAACCGTAACCCTTCTGGTTGTTGAACCACTTAACAGTACCTTTGTTCATTGTAATACCTCCACATAAAAATAAAAAAATAATCGTTCAGTTGTCTATGACAACAAATTTATAATATCAAACATA
>JAEEGK010010559.1_pt1 | contig 21277 bp, 15 predicted proteins | sample 8958771 | NCBI WGS metagenome assembly JAEEGK01 (sample SAMN16246547, study PRJNA631951) | gut metagenome | biome: gut microbiome; feature: rumen; material: SC-attached | host: Bos | place: Iran: Karaj | collected 2018-10 | reverse complement strand
CCCCAATCCCCAATCCCCAATCCCCAATCCCCAAAATCCTTTAAAAATCTTTAATAATATTATTATTAACCTAATTTAATTTTATAATTTAATTTATAATTTATTTATTAAATAATTTTAATTGTTTTTTTTCAAATAATTTAAAATGAATAATAAAATTGAAAATAAAAATTTTATTATTAAAAGAAATGATTATAATTATGAAATTAAAAATTTACATAAAATTTATGACATAAAAAATATAGAAGAATTAATAAAAGATTTAAATGAAAGAAAAAATTTTTTTTGCTTAATTAAAAAATTAATTTTAAGTACAAATTTTTATTCAAAATATAAAATGAAATCTGCTTTTAATTTATTATTTAGTTTACATATTATTATTATTTCAACAGGATTTTTTAGTATAATTCATGATAAAAAATTGATAGATAATAAAAAAAATTATTTTATTTTATTTTTAAATTAATTTTTTCAAATTTATCAATAATTCCTTGTTGGTATATTTTATATGACACAGCTTTTAAAAATAATAAAATGACAGAAAATAAAATGTTTAATTTATCTAAATATTTAGTAAATAATTTTAATAATAATAATATTAATAATAAATTTTTTTATAATATAAATGAAGATTTTTCTTTAAAAATTACAAAAAAAAATTATAATAAAAATAATTATAATTTCAAAGAAAATAATAATAATAATAACATTTATAATTTAAATATAATTAATTATTTTATTACTATTAATTTAGAACAATTTTCTATTGAAAATAATATTTTTTCTCAAAAATTTATTCCAAAAGAAGATTTAAATATTGTTTTAGATTATAAATATTTTATTAAAAAAGAATTACAAAATCGAGCAAAAATATTTTTAAATAACTATTTTTTACCTGTTATTTTTTCTTTATTTAATCTTATATTTTTAAATCAAAAATCTAATAATTTTAAAGATATAATAATTTTAATAGTTATGATTGTTTCATTTAGTTTAATTTTAAAAATAGAATATAATTATAAAAAAGAATTTAAAATCAAATTAAAAAATATAATTAAAAAACATAATTTAGATTTAATTCAAAATGGAAAATTTCTATTTTTATCAAATAATTTAATATTTTTAATTAATATAAATGAATTAGGAAAAAAATATGATATTTTATCTTTAGAAAAATATATAAATAAACTAATAAATATTAATATATGAATTATATTATAATTAGTTATTAATTATTTTTACTTTCTTTTATAAATTTATCTAAAATTTCACACGTATTTTGATCGAAATTTAAAGATTTAAACATTTCAACTCCAAAACTCGAAGAATTTTTCCCTTTTAATAATTTATATTCCATTATTAATTCACCATTAATAACTTCATATTTCATATAATAATTTTTTATTTTATTAAATTTTTCTTCCATTTCAGTCAATTCATAAAAATGAGTTGCAAATAAACAATAACAATCAATTTTCTCACAAATATAACTTAAGATAGCATATGATATTCCAACTCCATCATCAGTCGAAGTTCCTCTTCCTAATTCATCAATTAATAATAAACTTTTATTTGATGCACTTCTAATAACAGAACATATTTCTATCATTTCATTCATATATGTACTTATACCTTTTAACATAATATCACCTGCCCCAACTCTTGTAAAAATTTGATCTATCAAAGGTATTTCAGCATAAGTCGCAGGTAAAAACATACCTATATGTGCTAAAATAACACATATACCAATTTGTCTTAAAAATGTTGATTTACCACCCATATTAATTCCAGTTAATAACATAATTTTTTCTTCATTTGATAAATAACATTCATTTGAAACTGTTTTTTTATTTAAATTTGAGTTTAAATTTTCTAATATTAAATGTCGACTATCTTTTAATATTAATTTACCATTATAATCATTTATTATAGGTTTAATGAAAGGATATTTACTATTTGATATTAAATAACTAAATGAACTTAATATATCTAATGTTCCTATTATTTTTATTAGCTGTTCTAATAATGGATGGTAACTACAAACAATTGTTATTATTCTTTGAATAAATTCATTTTCTGAATTTTTTAATTCATTTCTTAATGATTTAATATCTTTACTTAAATCTACTATTTCATCACTTGTTATTTTGATTATTCTTTTATTTGAATTAACCATTCGAAAGTCATCATTTTCATCTAAAAATTTTTGACCATCTATTTTATTTATTTCAAAAACATATCCTACATTTATATATTCATCTAAATAAACTTTTTTATTTTTTCCTAAATCATTTAAATATTTTTCAATTTCATCTTTAATTTTTAAAATTTTTGCGAATTTTTTATCTATTTTTTCTTTTAAAATTTTTAAATTCGAATCTATTGAAGGTCTTATTATATAATCTTTAATATTTGAATCAAAAACAATAGTTTTTTCAACTAATTCTTCTAAATTAGCTAATAATTGCAAAGGTTTTATTAAAGTTTCAATAAATTCTTTATAAATTATTTCTTTATTTTCTCCATCAAAAACTTTTAAAAATGTAAATAATTCTTTAATTACTCCAATGCATCTTTGTAATTTAACACAATCAACTAATTTAACAATATTATTATTTTTATTATTATTATTACATTTATTCATAAATTTATTTAATTTTATATTAATGTTTTGAATATCATCTATTTTATTTAAATATTCATTTCTCATACTTTGATTAAATGCAATTCTACTATTTAATCCTTCAACAATATTTAATCGTTTTAATATTTCATTTTTATCTTGCAATGGTTGTAATAACCAAGTTTTTAACATTCGAGATCCAAATTTTGTATTGCAATTATTTAATAGAGAAAAAACTGAATTTTTGTTGTTTGAAGAAGAAAAAGAATTTTTTTTAAAATTAGAAATATTAAAAATATTATTTCTATCTGTAAAATCATCAAATAAATTCAAACATTTAATGCAAGAAATATCAAAATTCATATAATCTGAATTATTATATTTTTTTAATAGAAATATTTCAGAAAATTCATCATAATTTAACAAACGAGTAAATGTTATAGTATAATATAAAGTTTCTAAAGGAAATAAAAATTCAGAAGAATTATAAGAAACTTGATAATTATCAACCTCATTTTTATTAAATAATAATTTTATTCCACTCCAAACATTAATAATTTTTTCTTTAAAATTTTTTGAATTTGTTTTTACAATAAAAGAAGAAATTCCTAATTCTTTAATAATTTCATTTATCTTTTTTTCAATTATTGGACTGGGTGTATTTACTATTAAATAATAATTTGTTTGTTCAAAAGGCGGGATATTTTGTTTTATTATTGATTCAAACAAAGTAAAAAAAGCAGAATCAAAAAAATTACAAATTGATATTATTTTAGAATAAGAATCTATTATTGATAATCCTATAATAAAATTGTTATCATTTATTTTTATATTTGCTGAAATTAATAAAAAATCTGAAGTTAAATCAAAAGGACAAATAGACATTATTATTTAAAAGTAATATTAATATAAATTTAAATAATTTTTATTTATTTATTTTTAATAAACGATTTTATTAAAAACATTTAGAGTTAAAATTAAATTAAAATATTTATTAATTTTTAGAGATAAAAAAATATTTAATAAAAATTTAGAAACAAAATTATTTAACTATTTATAACAAAGTAATTTATGATCATTAATTTTAAATTTAATAAATTAGATTTTTATCATAGATATTACTAAAATTTTTTTTAAAAACCGATATATCTTTGACAGATTTATATTTTTTAATAGTTTTTTTATTTAATAAATCAACAGTTTTACTTAAAAATATTTTATTCGGTTGATATATTTTTTTTATCCTTTCGTCAAAAGCAAAATTATTTCTGTTAAAATTTTGATTTATAATGATATTTTTATTATAATTAAAAATATTTTTATTTGCCAAAGGTTTTATAGAAAAAATATCATTATAACTATTATTACTTTTTATTTTAAAATTAACTATTTTTAATTTTTTTAATTGTATTTTATTTATATCATTTTTATTTTTTGCTTCAATAAATATCCTATTACTATTTATATTTTTTTTGCTGTTATTTTTTTCTAAACTATTATTTTTGAGCTTTAACAATTTATTAAATAATTCATAATAATCAAAATGAGCACCAAATAAATAATGAGGTTTAGATGTTATTTTTTTATAAAATTTTCCTTTATATTCTTTCATTCTATTTTTATAAAAATTATCAATTATTATTATTATTATTAGTGAGTATAATTAATATTAATAATAATAAACATAATAAATTCTATTTATTTAAATAAAAAACAAGAAACTTTTCTAGAATATTCAAAAAGTTGACTATAATAGGTAGAAATTGCTTTAATTAAGGTAGAGCTATAAAGCTCAAAAGAATGCCTAATTTATTAAAAAATCTATAATAATAATTAAAAAATAGATTAATTATTTTATGTCTAATATATATTTTACAATTTATAATTTTTTACTTATTTTTAAAATTTTATTTATTTTTTATTTATATTAATTTAATATAATTTTTTAAATACTTTATAATACAATTGTAGATTGTGTATTAAGCGTAATCCTCAACCTTAATCCCAAATTTTATATTTTAAGGAATATAAAAAAAATATATATATTAAATAATTTAAGAATATGTATTGAATATATAACAAAAAAAATTTCCTAATGATTAATAATAGAGGATATTGAATATTTAAGATCAGAAACTTTATTTTCAAGTTTATTAACTCTTTTTTCTAAATTATTATTAGAATTTGATAATGAATTTATTTCTCTCTTTAAGTCTTTTATTTCATTTTGTACTTTTTCAATTTGACTATTCAAATTATCAATTCTTTTGTTGGTCTTTGTATTTTCAAATTCCAAATCTTTAATTTTCTTATTAGCATAAAATAATTCATCTTCACCTAAAAATTGAAGTAAATTTTCTCCTTTTAATTGTCCTTTTTTAATTAATTCTAATCCTAAATTATGTATTGAAGTTGAAAGATGAATTTCTTCTTCATCAATTGCATTATCAATTTCTTTGCAAATCCATAATGTTTTTCTAATAATTTTCATTCCTTCATAAGAAACAAATTTTAAATATGGTGCCCAAATATTCGCAGTAAATTTTATAAATTGATATGTTTCTTTTTTTTCTATTTCTATAATATTACTAATTAAGGTTTGTATATTCATCAAATTATCTTCATTATTTTGTTCAATAAAATTTTGAACATTAATAAATTTTTTATTTTCTCTACAAATTTTAATAAACATTTCTGAATTTTTGATAATTACTTCTAATAAAGAGGCGAAATTTTTAGATTTTAAATTACTTGAAAATAATAAAGCATCTTCAATATTTTTAACACTTATAACTGAATCAAGTAATTTTGATTCTAAAAAAGTTAAAAAATCTAAAGAATAATCTTGTGTGATATAATAAATAAAAGATTTTATATCTATATTAATTGCTTCAAATAAAGTTTCCTTTTTTTTATCTAAAATAAAGTTTAAATATTCTTTAATATTAAGTAATTTATCTTTTTCTTCATTATTATGGTTAAAATAATTATTTAAATTTAAACTTTGATTTTCTTTTTTACATATAATACTAATATTATCATAATTGTTATTAACAGATAAAAGAATAACATCAAATTTCATTAAAAAAAAATCAGAAATTAAAGAAAATGAATTTTTTAAATCATTGAAATTTTTTGATACATTAATTAAATTATTTAATAAAAAATTTTTAACTTCATTTGAAATGACTAATGCTTTATAATAAAAATAAAAGTCTGATAAATATAATTTTGGTAAAATTAATTTATCGAATATATTATTATTTATTAAATCATTCAAAACATTGGATAATTTTTCTTTTTGTTTTATTTCATTTAAATAATATATATGAATTGTATAAAACTTAATTAAATAATTTTCAAAATCCCCCGAATTTAAATTTTTTATTTGAGTAAGAAAATTATTTTGTTTATCAAATATAATATCTAACTCCTCAATATATTCTAAAATTTTTAAATTATCATTTGGAGAAAATTTTTTTATATTAAATAAATTTAATAATTCTTCAGCTAAAAGTTTATTTTCATTTTGAAATGAAATTGTATATAACATTAAAAATAATTGAAAATTATAATTACAAAATCTTATTAAATTAATTCCATAATTAATAAATTGTGTATAAATTTCTTCACTTTTATTTCTATTCTCTTTAATTAAACATTTATAGAATAAATCCATTATTTCTAAATGAGATAAACTTATTTGTTCAGGTGGTTCATAATTTTTGAGGCACCAAACAAATTTATTAAATTTAATTTGACCTAGAAAATTATCTATTTCAATATTTATTATATTTTTTGATTCATATTTATTTTTTTTTTGACCTAATATAATTTTTATTTCTATTGTGTTAGTAGTACTATATTTAATTTTTGCTTTATTAATTGATGTTGGTATAAAATAAAATTTATAAACATTTATTAAAAAATTATCATTGTTATTTGTTATTTCCTCCTGGTGGATTTTTTCTAATCCTTCAAAAGATTGATTATCTTTGTCAAGAGATATTTTAATTTCTTTGTCATGTTTTTTTAAATGTGTTTCTATAAAATAAACAGAAAATTTTCCTTTTTTTGGCTGATAATCTTCAACAATTTCAAAATCATTATAAACTTTATTATTCATTTAATTTTTTAATTTTTGAAAGAAAATAATAATTATTTAATAAATTCAATAAAAAATATAATAATAATTGTTATAAATTTATGTAAATTATAAATAAGGAATTTATTTAAAATAAAATTGAAATTTTTATATTAATAAAATTAAATATATATATTTATAATTTATAATAAATAATATTTTTTATTTCAAAAAAATATTAATTTTCGTTTTTATAAGTTGAATAAAATTTAAATTTTTTATAATTATCCAAATTATTCTTTAATATTTTTGAATATATTAAAATATTTTCATCCTTTTTTTCTTCCCCACAAATAGCACCTATATATGTTTCAATAGCTACTTTATGTTTATTTCCATAATCATTTTCAATAAAATTTTTACTTATTCTCATTATTTCAATATTTTCTTCCTGTTTTAATTTATTTTCTAAATTAATTAATTTAATTTTAAATTTTTCAATTTGATTGTATCGTTCAATAATATTATTACTTAATTTAATTTTACTATAAAATTTATCAATATTATTTAATTTAACAATTATTTCATCTTGTAAATTTTTTTTTTCATAATCATACATAAATTTTTTAGTTTTTGGGTATAAATCTAAAATAGTTCCATTTTTATAATTAATATCATTTAATTTAGTAGGAAAAAAATCAACATCATCATTTTTATTTTCCTCTTTTTCATAATTGAAACTATCTTTAAATTCATTTATAAAATTTAATTTTGATTCATTTATAAAATTTTTTAATTTTGTTATTTCAATTAATGAATAAGCTTTTTTAAATAAAAATTCAATACTAGAATTATCTAAATAAGTAGGAAAAAAATTAATATCAACATTCATTCCTATATTCCAAATATTTCTTATAAAATTAACTAAACCTTCATTACGAAAATCTATTCCTTCATATAATGATAAATGATAATCATCATTTAATTCCATTTTCTTTTGATTAATAAATATTTTTATTTTTTTAATTTCGTTTTTTAATATGAATTTTTTTTCTCTTAAATTTTTTAAATAAGTAATATTTTCTTTTTTATTTGATAAAATTTCTTCTTTTTTTATTTCTCTTTTTCTTTTTAATTCTAATTTATTTACAAGATTATTATTTGTTTTTAAAAATTTCTTTTTATTTGAATATAAAGAAGATGATCTTGAAATTAAAGATAAATTATTTACATAATTATCATAATTATCTATTACTTCAATTTCTAAATCAAAATGATAATTTTCTTCATCTAATTTATTTATTATTTCATCTAAATTATTAATTTCATTTTTTTTATTATTATAATAAGTTAATAAATCTTTAAAATCTTTATTTTTTTTCTTTTCACTTTCATTATTATGTAATTTTTCTAATTGTTCTTGATTTGGATTTTTATTAAAATATGTATTTAGTCTTTTGCTTAAAACAATAGGATTTGAATCTATATAAAATTTTTTATTATTTAATTCTTTTTCATGTGCAATTAATGTTGGAATATCTACATCCAAATCAAGTTTTTTTACAAAATTTATTTCATTTCTTAAATCCATTGATATATTAGGTTTAGGTAATTGTTTTTTTTTATAATTATTATTATTATTTATAACAGGAAGATGAAGAACATCTAAAGATTTTGATAATTTCAAATGAATATTTTTTTCAGTAACGTTTTTTTCATTTAACATTAATTAATTAAAATAATGTAAAAATATTTTAATTAATAATTTATATAAATAAAAAATTTAATATATAAATAAAAATATCATATTGTATATATTAATAATTTAAATTTAAAATTTATTTACTAATTTTCAAAACTTAATAATTAAAAAAATATAATTTAATATTAATATATAATTTAGATAAAAAGATTTATTTATATTCAAAAATTTTAATTAAATAAATTTATAAATTTTTTTTGATAATAATTTTGAACTGGAATATTATTTTTATAATAATTATTTGAAATATAATTGTAATTATATAAATTTTCTAATGATTTTAAATTAACTTTTTCTCTATCAATTATGTATTTAGGATAAATATTTCTTTTATTTTCAGTTAAATTTTTATGACTATTATTATTATTATTATTTTTTATTCTTAATTCAGTTGATTTAACATTTTTTAGTTTATAATTATTATTTTTATTTATTTCATAATTATTTAAAATTTTAGGTAATTTTATTTTTTTCTTAAAAATTTTATTATTTTCTATATTTAATAAATTATTATGATTACTTCCTTTATCATATGATTTATTTTGACGATGTTTTAAATATGATAAAATATAATTATTTTGTTCTACTTGTATTTCAAAATTTCTTTTAATTTGCTCATTATTATTTTTTATTTCATTTTCTAATTTTTCTAATTTCTTTTTATATTCTATTTCTTTTTTTTCTCTTCTTTTATATAAATAATCTATTTGATTTTCATTAGAATTTCTACTTATTATATTATTATTATTATTATTATTGTCAAATAAATAATTATTTTTATTAATATTATTATTATAAATATTTTTATTTAAAAAGCTAAAACTATTACAATTTTTAACATGTTTTGCATTATAATTAGCTTTTGGTAATTTATTTTCCAAAGTTCCTAAATTTTTTGGAAAATATATAGTTTTCAATAACATATCCCCATTTAAATTAACATTTAAATTATTATTATTATTTTCATACAATTCCATATATTTATTTATAATTTTATTTTGTAATAAATCATCACAACTAGGTCTATTATTACTATTAACTTGTAATAAATAATCAACAATATTACTTAAATCTTCTGAATAATTAGATGGTATTTTATTATAATCCCCACTAATTACTTTTTTATATAATTGCTCCATATTCTGAGCTCTAAAAGGGGGTTTTAAAGTTATCATTTCATATAACACACATCCTAAAGACCATATATCACTTTTATTATCATATGGATGATCTTTCCAAACTTCAGGACTTGCATAATAAGGTGTTCCTGTTTGAGTATAACCTAATCCTTTTTTAGTTACTTTAGATACATTTAAATCTCCTAATTTAACAAAACCATCAGAAAATAAAAAAATATTTGCAGATTTTAAATCTCTATGTAATATTTTTAAATTATGTAGGGATTTTAAACCTTTTATTAATTGAATAAAAATTTGCCATATTTCTTTTTCTTCAAATAAACATGCTTTTCTTTTCATTGAAATAATTTTTTGATATAAATCACCATTATCTGCATATTCCATAACAATGCATAAACATGATGAATTTTTATCAAAAAAAGCTTCTTTATAAGATATTACATATGGACTATGAATTGATGCTAAAATACGTACCTCATTTAACGAATTTATTTTTTCTTTTTCTTTTAATGCAGAAAGATTTACTTTTTTTAATGCATAAATTATATTATCTTCCTTTCTTTTTACTTTTAATACTGTTGAATAAGCTCCTTGTCCAATTTTTTCTAAAATTTCGAAATTATCCATAAAAATTTATTAATTTTATATTTTATAAATTTAATATTATGAGAAAAATAAATTGATTAATTATATTATTTTCTTTTATAAAAAATTAATTTTTTAATTTTTTATTATATAAATATAGCAATAAAATATTTATATGTTTTATTTAATTACAAATTTTATTTTATTTATATATTATAATTTAAGTATTCATTCTCTTTTTTAATTTTTTGAAAAAATTAAATTTTAAAATCAAAAATAAACTAATTTGAAATAATATAATAACTCCAATAACTAAATATTTTTTATTAACTTCATATTTATTCATTTCAGCAAAAAAATTAACTATTATAAATATTGTACTTGATAAAACAGCTAAAAATAGTAAAAAACCTTGAATTTTTTCAAAAGGAATAATAATTATCATAACTGGAGCATAAATAGTAAAACTATAAGCATAAATACATAAAATTATCATAAAATTAATTTGACTTCCAAAAAAATACATTAAAATAAAAATGATAAATGGTAAACAAAATCCCACACCATATATTACATAAGCAGCTGTTGGAACAAATTCTTGAAAATAATCTGCATCATTTGCTCCTTGTAAATATTTTGAAAATGATCCTGAAGCTGCGATTATAAAGATTATTGTAGTATAAATCCAAAATGGTCCATATAAATCTGGTTTATCTTTGATTAATTGAATAAAATTTGAATTTAAAGGATTTAAAGATGATATTAAACGATTTTTTATATCATCTGTGTCTATATCAAAATATACTTGAAGAAAAGATATATTACATTTTAATTTATCTATAAAAGAGGATTTAATTTGTTGGGAAACATTATTAACAAGATTTTGACCAAATTGATTATTATTATTTTGATTTGTAAAATTATTATTATTAATATTATTATTATTATTAATATTATTATTATTATTCATATTATTATTATTAATATTTTGATCTTGATATATAGGATAATTATTATTAGATTCATATATATTACTATTATCTCTACTACTTCTATGATATATATTACTATTATTATTTAATCCAAATGTTGGATCTCTACTAATATTTGAATAATCTTGTTCATTTGCAAACATATATTTATATAAATTTAATTATAATTAAAATAATTAAAATTTATTTATTTTTAATCAATATTTTCATTTATTTAAATTAATATTAATGATTGGTGATATATCAAAAATTGATATAACAAATTTGAATTTTTCTCAAAACGAAATTGGAGATTTTATAAAATCATCAAAAGTTCTTTATACATGGGATTTTATTTTAGAAAAAAATTATAGACATAAAATAGAACTTCAACATCAAAGAATAAAGGGAAATAGAATTGTAATGATTGATGGACAAGAAGTATCAAATAATTCAAAATATACATATAATTATTCTTATAGTTTTCCATTGAATAAACATTATTTTACAATAATTCAAATAGCTCCTGATCAATATGATTTAAGAATTGATAATATAAGTTTTACTGCTCTTCAAAATAGAATAAAATATGGGAGAGTTATTGTTAATAATAAAAAAGAAAAAGATTGGGGAGAAAATGAAAAAAATAAAAAAAAAGAAAAAAATATTAAAGATGATGATAATTTTTTTAAAGAAGAAGATAATAATGTAAATTTTGATAATAAATTTTTTAATAATAATGAAGATGCATTTGATTTTGATGAAAATGATAATAAAAATAACTCATCTACAAACACAAAAAAAGATAATAAAACCCAAAAAGAAACTAATTTAATTGATTTCGGATTTGAAGATAAAAATCAAAATTCAAATACTAATAATTCTAATTCAAATAATAATTTATCAGAATTTGATTTTTTTGCAAATTCAAATACGAATAATAATAATAATAATAATATTGAATTAAATAATAATAATCCAATTGATTTATTTGATATAACAAATAAAGAACAAAAAGATAAAACAAATAATTTAATAGAAGCATTAAATTCATTAAATACACAACAATCAAATAACAACGACATTTATCAAAATAATAATATAAATAATAATAAAAATAATGATAATAATAATAATAATAATATATTTAATATTGATTTATCACAAAATAATAATAAAAATATTAAAAACGGAAATGATTTTAATTTTATTTTCTAATATACATATATCAAATATATATTATAATTATTAATTAATATATGAAATAATAATATTAAAAAATATAATAAATATATTTTCAAAAAATATTTTATAAATATAAAAATAAATATATTATTATTTTGTATTAAATTATTATATAAAACCAAATTTATAATTTTATTATTTTTATAAAATTTTATTAATAAAAAATTTAATAATTTTAATATATTTAATTTTTTCGTTTTTAAAAATTAATATAATATAATTAATTTATATTTTTAATTTAATTTATTAAAAAAAAGTTACATTAAAAAATATTACTTTTTACGTCAATAATTTATAAAATTATAATTTATTTATAATTTATTTAACATATAATTATTAATTTATAAATAGATTGTAAAAACAAACTCATTAACAAATATAAATAGGAAATTATTTAATAATATATATAATTAATATTCAAATTAATTTTTTCTATATAAAAATATTACAAACACATCAATGTAAAAATTAAAATAAAATACAACCCTTTTCTTCTTTATTTTTTATTTTTTTTATATTTTTATTTTTGGTATAAAAATATTTGCCATTATTATTATTCTTTATTTTTTTTTTATTATTCATTTTTTTATAATTAGTAAGTAAAAAATGTGGATTAATAACTAAATTATGTTTGAAATTATATGTTCTATAATTTTCATCATCTTCTACAATAGTTTGATCTAAATTATTTATATCAAAATTAATATTAGAATTTGAAAAAATAGAGCTATATTCATTAATAGAACAATTATCTTTATTTTTTAATGATTCAAAAAACGTATCTCTTATACAAGAACCTAAAAAAGATTCTTCATCTTTTTCATTTAAAATTTCTTTTTTTTTAGGGGAAGGTTGAATTTTTTCAATTTCTTCAATATCTTTTTTTGAAAAAATTTGAATAAAATTATTTTTATTTTCATGTTTATTTTTTCCTCCAATATTATTATTTTTATTATTTTTACAATTATCATTATCTTGAAATAATTGTTTCATATCTTCTATATTATTATTAAGCATATTAAAAATTTTCCCATATTCCTTTAAACGTTCTGTATCTTGAGATATATCATCGAATTTATTATTTTCTTGATTGGCTTTATTTCTATTTTTTATAAAAATATTATCACTAATTAATTTATCATGTTTATTTATATTTAAATTATTATTTCCATCTTCATCAATTATTATTGTTTGTTTATAAATTTTATTTAAATATAAAGGATTTTTTTCTTCTGTATTTTTTTTAGTTATTACTTTTTTTCCTTCTTCTTCAGAACAATTTGTTGGTAATACAGTAGTTGATTCTTTAAAAATATTATTATTTTTAAAGTTACAATTATTATTTGTTTTTAATGTTTGTTTTTTATTAATTTCATCTTGATTATTGTTAATTTTTTTTTGTTTATTTTGACTTGTGTTTAAATTATTCACATTATTTTTGTTTTTTTTTTGATTTATTTTTGAATTTGAAGTTGTTGGTTTATTATTTTTTATAGCATTAATAAATGGAGAGAAAAAATTATTATTTTTGCTTGAATTCTTTTTCAGATTAATTTTATTATTTTTTTTAGAAGTAATCATTTTTATTTATTTATAATTAAAAATAATTTTTTTATAAAATAATTATTATTTAACATTTTAAATAAAAAGTTTGAAAATATTTTCTATTATAAATTAAATATTTATTATTAAATTAAATAAATTATAAAAAATTTAATTTAATAATAAATAAATTTTTTTGTGTAAAATGAATATAAAAAATTAAAATTTAAAAAAGAAGAATAAAAAAAATAACTTTACAATTTAATTGAAATAAATTTTTATATTTATAAAAAATAAAATTAAAATATGAAAATAAATTGATTTAATATAAATTAATAAAATTATTTATAAAAAAAGATTTTTAAACCTAATAAATAAAAAAGAATAATTAATATTTAGATTAATTATTATTATTGAAAAATATATTTAAATTCTTTTATTATAATTAATAATAAATATTAAAATAATAAATAATATTTTTATTTAAAAATGATAGATACTACATCAAAAATCCCAAAACCAATAAAAATTTACAATACTTTAGATGATTACATATTTAAAAAAGATAAAACAATAATTTCTTATAATAAATCAACTCGAGGTTTCAAAGAAGAAAAAGATAATTATAGTTTACCATCAAATTCAAAAATTTATGAAGTATTTAACATAATAGGTTATATTGAAGGATCTAAACTAGGGTATATAATATGTTCAAGTCAAACAACATTTGTTGGAAAAATTCTTTCAGCAAAAATTTTTAGAATTAATAAATTTATTTACATTCCAAATCAAGGAAATGAAATAATCGATGAAGATGAAAAATATATAAAAATGTTAGATAATTTTTTGGAAAGAAATCCTTTATATTATAGTGATACAATTGATCTATCAATTTCATTTAGAAAATATAAAAATCAAATAAACGATATGAATATAAATTCATATATTTTTCCATATAGTATTGCTCCATTTGTTTGGAATTATAGTATAGCAAAAATATTTGATTTTAAAGGAATGAATAATTTTATTTATCCAGTTATCAATGGATATTTTGGAACAAATAATTTAGATGAATATTCAGAAGATCTTTGTTATTATTTAATAGCAAGAAAAGATAATAGAAGAAGTGGAATGAGATTTTTAATAAGAGGAGCTGATTCAATTGGTAATGTAGCTAACTTTGTTGAAACTGAAGAAATAATTTTATATAAAGAAAATACTATTCAAAATATTATTACATATGAACAAATTAGAGGAAGCATTCCTTTAATTTGGACTCAAGAACCAAATTTACAATTGAATCCTTTGATTTTACCTCTTGATAATTATAATGAAAATTATAATGTTTTTAAAAGACATATAGATAGTATTAAGAAAGAATATGGAGATATATGCATAGTTAATTTAATTGATAAAAAAAAAGATCAAAAAACTATTGGAGATTATTTTACAAATTTATTTTCTTATTATAAAGAAAATAATAAAGGTCAAGAAAATAATATTGAATATGCTTGGTTTGATTTTCATAGTGTTTGTAAAAATATGAAATATGGAAATTTAATACAATTATTAAAATATAATTCTGTTAATAAGAGTATTGAAAATCAAGGATTTACAAAAATTCAATTTGAATTAAATACTTTATTAGAACTTAATAATAATAGTAATTTAACTCAAATTTTTCATAATAGAAATTTTTTAAATTTCATTACTGTTCAAGCAGGTGTTTTTAGAACAAATTGTATAGATTGTTTAGATAGAACAAATGTAGTTCAAAGTGTTTTTGCTAGAATATATTTACATAAAATTTTAAAAAATTTAAATTTAAGTGTAGATTTTAATGGTGATCCTTTTCAAAAATTTAAGGATGTGTTTGAAAATGTATTTAAAAATTTATGGGCAGATCATGGAGATAATATATCATTAGCTTATAGCGGAACTGGAGCATTAAAAGGGGGTTTTGTTAGAACTGGAAAACGAACATATAAAGGAGCTTTAACTGATGGTTATTTAAGTTGTAAAAGATTTATTATTAATAATTGTAAAGATGGTTATAATCAAGATTGTAATGATTATTTTACAGGAATTTTAAATCCTAAAAAAAATCAATTTAAATCTCATAATAATGATAATACTTTAAAAGGAATAATTTTAGGAGGTATAATTTTAGGATTTTTAGTTTATAATGCTTTAATAGGATTTAGTTTACCTAATGAATATAAAGATAATTTTAGTAAAAAAATTTATAGATTTATTGTTTTTAGTGGTTCGATGGCATTTGCTGCAATGTCTATCACAGGAATAATGAAAAAAAATATTATTGATTTACATACATTGCATAAATAATAATTATTTATTTAAAAATAGAATGATAATTTAATTATTTTATTTTAAATTTATAAAATAAATGTTATATTATTATTATTATTAAATGGAAATTGAAATAACAAATCAAAAAAATTGTTCTAATCCAACCATTTCTTTAGTAAATTATACAGGAAATGAAATTGAAACAAATGAACAATTCACAGATTTAGAAAATGGTAATAAATATTCTGGACCAACATTAAATGGAATGCCAAATGGGATAGGAAAAGAATATTGTGTAGAATATTTATATGAAGGTAATTTTTTAGAAGGAAAATGGCATGGCAAAGGAGTATTAAAAAAAATAGTAGGAAATTGTATAAAAATTCCAGGTGAATTTATTGATGGTTATTTTGTAGGTATTTAAATAATAAATAATTAAAATTATATATTAAAATTATTATTGTTTTATATTGCTCTTATTAATGTTATATTATCACCTTTTAACATAATTCTTCCTAAATTATTTATTGTATTCTTTTTTTTATTTTTTTCTATACATTCATCTAAAACCATATTCATAAATTCATCAAATCCTATTATTGTTCCTTCAAATGTTATGTCATCGTTTTCGAATATCCAAATTTCAACTTTATTTTTTGATTGATATAATTGAAATAAATAATTTATTGGTTTTATTATCATTCTTTGAATTTTTCTTTTTTCTACATTCATTAATTATTAAATTTAAAAAAAAAAAATAAAAAATATTTTTTCTTTAATTTATTAAATTTAAATTATTTATAAAATTAAATTATAAATATTTTTTTAAATTATTAATTCATTTTATTATCTTTAAATATAAATAATATAATTATCAAAATTAATCATTTAAAATTTTAAAAATAATTTAACAATAAATTAAAATATATTCATCATCTATAAAAAAAATTAAATATGAGTTCTCAAAATAATAATATTAACGATAATAATAACAATTTAAACAACCAACAATCATCATCAATTTCAACAAATAATATCATTGAACAAGAACAATCACATTCTTCATTAATATCAAATCTTTCAAAAAATCCTTCAAATATTCGTAATCTTTGTGTTCTAGCCCATGTCGACCACGGTAAAACTTCATTAGTCGATAATTTAATATCCTATAATAATATAATTTCTCCTCGAATGGCTGGAGATGTTCGATATATGGACAGTCGTCCCGATGAACAAGAACGTTGTATTACAATGAAATCAAGTAGCATCTCAATCGCATATCATTCTTTAAAATTCAATGAAAATTATTTAATGAATATGATTGATAGTCCTGGACATGTTGATTTTAATTATGAAATTTTCTCGGCTCTTAAAATAGTTGATGGTGCTATTATTGTAATTGATGTTATTGAAGGAATATGTAGTCAAACTGAAAGTGTTATTAGACAAGCGTGGGATGAGAAAATAAAATGTATTTTAGTTTTGAATAAAATAGATAAATTATTTACTACTGTTAATTTATCACCTTTGGAAGCTTATGAACATTTGTTTAATTTAATGGAAAAAGTTAATGCATTAATGAGTAGTTTAATTCTTAGAGATTTAGAAATAAATAAAAATAGTAGTAAATCATTAAGTTTGTCGAAAGAAAATAATTCGAGTAATAATAATTTAAATAATAATATTAATAATGAAGTTAATATTGATAATATTATTGAAGAAAAAGAAAATGAAGTTTTTTTTGATCCTTGCAAAGGAAATGTTATTTTTGCTTCTGCATTAGATAATTGGGCATTTACATTAGAAACTTTTGCTGATATTTTAATTGAAAAATTCAAATTTAAAAAAGAAAGTTTAATGAAAGTTTTATGGGGTGAGTATTATTTTAATAATAAAAATAAAAAAATATATAATGAACCTATTAATGAAAATTCAAAACCAATTTTCGTAGATTTTATTTTAAATAATATATATAAAATTTATGATACAATTTTGAATAAAAAAGATATCGAAAAAATAAAAAACATATCAAAAAGTTTAAAAATTGAAATTACAAATAAAGAATTAAATACTAATAATTTAAATAAAAACCCAAATTTAATATTAAAAACAATAATGCGTCAATGGCTTCCAATTCCAACAACAATTTTTGATGTGGCAATTCAACATTTACCAAATCCAATTGTAGGAATACAAAATAAAATCGATTTATTATTTCCTAATGTAAAATTCAATCATAATAATTTTGTGAAAGACTTAAAATTTAACATAAAAAAAGGAAATATTTTAAATGCTCCAACATTAGCTTATATATCTAAAATGATTCCAATAAGTAAAAAAAATATTACTTATTTAGATGATTTAAATATTAATAATAACAATATTATATATAATCTTAATAACAATAATAATATAAATGAAGATGATATAATTTTCATGCCATTCGCACGTCTTTTCACTGGAACATTAACAAAAAATTCTGAATATTATGTAATAGGCCCAAAACATGATCCTCAAAATAATAAATATGATATTACAAAATTTAAATTTGATAATTTTTTTTATTTCATGGGTCAATATTTATCTCCAATTCCTTCAATTTTTCCTGGTTCAATTTTCAGTGTTTTAAACCTAGAAAACGAAATATTTAAAACTGGAACAATTTCTTCAATTTTCGAATGTCCTTCTATAATACCATTAAATTTAAATAAAAATTCAAATATTAAAGTTTCAATAACAACTGAAAATTTAAAAGATATTCCTTTATTAGTAAATGGTTTAAAAAAATTAAATCGTTCTGACCCTGCATGTGAATATTATATTCAAAAAAATGGTGAACATATTCTAGTAACTTCAGGTGAAGTTCATTTAGAACGATGTATAAAAGATTTAGAAGAGACTTTAGCGAAGGTTAAAATAGTTTGTTCTGAACCTATTGTGAATTTTAAAGAAGGTTTGGCAAATAAAAATTATTTTTTTAAGAAAAAAATTTATAATAAAAACATTGAAATTCAAAAAAATATAGAAGAAATTAAAGAAACAAAATTACGTGAAAGAAAAATGAATAATGATTTAGATGAATATTACATTGTTGAAGATGGTGAAGAAAATATAGATTTTGAAGATGAAAAAGATGTTATGAAATCTAGTACACCTATGGTATTAAAAAAAGCAGAACCAATTAAAAAATTGCCTGTTATTGCAAAACATAAAGTAAAAGATGTTATTGAAAAAAATGAAAAAAAAACGAGCAATTTTATTGAAAAACAAAATTTAATTAGTAATTATGTTAAAAATCAAAATAAAAATATTCTTAATCAAAAAGGTTTCAGCGAAGGAGAAATTTCTTCGGGAAAAATTAAATTAGGAATTACTGCTTTTGGCTTAAATGAAGATGTTGTTGATTTAATTGAAAATAATCAAAAATTTATTGAAATTGTAGAGAATAATAATTTTGAAGTTGATAAAGAAACTTTTAGAGAAATATTTAAATTTAAAGAAGAATTGGAAAATAAAATTGAAAATAAAAAAATATTAAAAATTATTAAAAATTATTTATATGAATTTGGAACTAAAGAAGGAAAAGTTAATTTATTTTTAATTAAACATTTAGAAAAAGAACAAAGATTTTTTGATAGAATTAAATGTATTGATGAAGATTTTAATGAAGAATATAAAAATTTAATTAATAATGATAAAATAATTCTAAGTGAAAAAAATAATAATAATAATGAAAATAATAAGAAAAAATTTATTTCAGATGAGCTTGAAAAATTTTTAAATAAAAAAAATATTTCTCTTAAAGAATTTATGATAAGTTTAAAAGTTGGGTTCGATTTAGCTGTAAAAAATGGACCTTTATGTGAAGAAAATATGTATGGAGTCGTTTTTGTTCTTGAATTTATTGAACTTAAAAAAAATGAAGATGAAAGTGTAAATTCAAAAAAAGAAGAAGAAAAAAATAATAATGATAATGTAATTAAAGATAATAATATGGAAATTTTAAAAGAAGAACAAAACAATAATAATAATAATGAAATTAATACTATAAATTCAAACATAAACGAAATAAATAATAACAATAATATAAATAACAATAATATTATATCAAATGAAACAAACAACAACAATAAAGAAGAAGAACCTTCTTCTCCAAAACAATCTCTTAAAAATGATCTCTCCCCAAATAATATAACACCATCAACAAATACTAATAACAATACTCCTTCAAAATCAAGTGCTAAAAATAATAATAATAATAGTATAAATATTTCAAACTCAAATAATAATAATAATAATGAAAACAAATCTTCAACATCAAATTCAAAAACTTTATATAATTCTTTTCTAGGACAAATAATATCATTAGTAAAAGATACCTGTAGAAAATCTTATCTTTGTGCAGATCCAAGATTATATGAAGCTTTATATTTATGTACTTTTCAATTAAATCAAGAAAATGTTGGAAAAATTCATAGTGTAATTAATAAACGAAGAGGAGAAATTATAAACGAAATTCCATCTGATGAAAATATAAAATGTACAATAGAAGCCATTGTTCCTGTAGTTGAATCATTTGGTTTTGTTGAAGAAATAAGAAAAAAATCTTCTGGTTTAACAAATCCAATGTTAGGATTTTATAAATGGAAAATTTTAGATATTGATCCTTTTGATATGCCTACTGAAGAAGATATTATTAATTATGGAGTTAATGTTGATACACCAAATAAAGCTAAAAATTATATAAATAAAATAAGAAGGAGAAAAGGACTCTTAACAGATGAAAAAATTGTTAAAGGTGCAGATAAGCAAAGAAATATTGCAAAAAAAAGATAAAAAAGTTAATTTTTTTATATATATTATAATAAATTTTATATAGAATTATAATATTTTATATAATTAATAAAAATTTTAAAATTATTATTATCTTTATTTATATCTTAAAAATTCAATTTGAAAAAAATATTTTTAAATAGATTTGTTGATTATTAATAATAATATAAAATATAAAAACAA
>JAEEGK010010557.1_pt1 | contig 21278 bp, 14 predicted proteins | sample 8958771 | NCBI WGS metagenome assembly JAEEGK01 (sample SAMN16246547, study PRJNA631951) | gut metagenome | biome: gut microbiome; feature: rumen; material: SC-attached | host: Bos | place: Iran: Karaj | collected 2018-10 | reverse complement strand
GAGGCAGCACACACGAGCAGATTAGCATTCTGCTGAACGGTATCAACATCTGCGACCCGCAGACAGCCCACAATGCTTTCGACCTGCCTTGTGACATCAGCGACATCGTGCGCATAGAAGTGCTGGAGGGACCAGCCGCCCGCGTGTATGGCACATCGTCGTTGGTGGGAGCAATTAACATCGTTACAAAGTCACGACACACAGGACAAAGCTTGCGCATGGAGGGTGGCTCGTTTGGCTATGTATCAACGGCAGGACGTGTGGCTATCAACAGCCATGGCCTTTCAGCGAACTACACACGCAGCGATGGATATCAGCGAGCTAAGTCGGGAGCGCTGAACAGCGACTATCATGGCGGAAAGGTATTCTATCAGGGTGGCTACGATGGTGAACAGATACAGTTGAACTGGCATGCGGGTTTAAGCACGAAGGGATTTGGTTCGAACACGTTCTATAGCGCTAAGTTTGACGAGCAATACGAGAAGACGACAAAACTCTTCACTGCCCTAAAAATCAATGTTCAATATTCAATATTCAATATTCAATGTGCTACCTACTGGAATCGCTCGTACGACAAATTTGAACTGATGAGGAATGACGAATCGAAAGTACCTTTCAATCACCATCGGACAGATGTCTTTGGTATCAATCTGAACAGTTATTTCGACTGGATAGCAGGACGAACAGCTTTTGGCGCAGAATTCCGTAATGAAGATATCATAAGCGGTAATTTAGGAGAACCGCTGAATGAGCCTCACGGTAATTACAAATACGGCCTGAATCGGTCAAACCTCTCATTCCATTTGGAGCATAATATCTTGCTCAAGAAGTTCACCTTGTCTGCTGGATTCATCGCTGTTAAGAACACATGGAATGAAATGCCGTTCACCATCTATCCCGGTATCGATGCCAGTCTCAGAATGGACAATCACTGGAAACTATACGCATCATATAACACATCGCTACGCATGCCATCATTCACGGAATTGTACTATAGCGTTGGTGGACACAAAGCCGATAAGCATCTGAAAGCAGAAGAGTTACGAGCTTTGGAATGCGGCATAAAATACTACTCACGATGGTTGACGGCTCAAGCCAGCATCTTCCATCATCATGCCCGCAACATGATAGACTGGGTAATGGATACGAGAGAATCCGAGCCAATCTGGCAGAGCGTAAATCACACAAAGGTAAACACCTTTGGGCAAGAAGTCAGCATCAATTATCAATCGTCAATGATTAATTGTCAACTTGCTTATTGTCATCTCCATCAGCAAAAGCAGGAAACAGAATATTTACAGTCGCAATACTCACTGGAGTACCTGCGTCATAAGTTAACCGCTCAGTTAAGGATGCACTTGACGAAAAGTATTGACCTGACATTGTACTATCGCTGGCAAGACCGCATGGGCTCTTATACTACTATAGAAGGCAAAGTAACAGACTATCATCCCTACTCCGTTGTTGATGCCCGATTGGCTTGGACCAAGGACACCTATTCTATTTATATAAAAGGGAACAATCTGACAGGTCATCGATATGTGGACTATGGCAACGTGCCACAGCCCGGTTTCTGGATAACAGGTGGTATGAAGGTGATTTTGTAAAATCGGCCTTACATTATTATATATAATACGCAAAAAAGACTTAATTTTTCACTTTCCACTTTTCACTTTTCACTTATTATTTGTATCTTTGCAATCGTTTTTGAGAATTATTTCATTTATTATAAACAAAAGCATTATGACAATTAATGAATTCAACTTTGCCGGTAAGAAGGCAATTGTACGTGTAGATTTCAACGTACCCCTGGACGAGAATGGTAAGATTACTGACGACACCCGCATCCGCGGTGCCCTGCCCACCCTGAAGAAGATTCTGGCTGACGGCGGTGCTGTCATCATTATGTCACACATGGGTAAGCCCAAGGGCAAGGTAGACATGAAGAAGTCACTGGGTCAGATTCGTGAGGCCGTAGAGAAGGCTCTCGGTGTTCCCGTAGCTTTCGCTCCCGACTGTGCTAAGGCTGCTGACGCTGCTGCTGCTCTGAAGATGGGTGAGGCTCTGCTGCTCGAGAACCTGCGTTTCTATCCTGAGGAGGAAGGAAAGCCTGTTGGTGTTGAGAAAGGTACTCCCGAGTTCGACGAGGCTAAGAAGGCTATGAAGGCCAGCCAGAAGGAGTTTGCCAAGACATTGGCTTCTTATGCCGACTGCTATGTGATGGATGCCTTCGGTACAGCCCACCGCAAGCACGCTTCTACCGCTGTCATCGCCGACTACTTCGATGCTGACAACAAGATGCTGGGTCTGCTGATGGAGAAGGAGGTTCAGGCTGTCGACAATGTTCTCTCTAATATCAAGCGTCCGTTCGTTGCCATCATGGGTGGTTCAAAGGTATCTTCTAAGATCGGTATCATCGAGAACCTGCTCGGTAAGGTTGATAAGCTCATCCTCTGCGGTGGTATGACATATACCTTCGCAAAAGCTCACAATGGTGAGATCGGTGATTCTATCGTTGAGCTCGACAAGCTGGATGTAGCTCTGGGTGTTGAGGAGCTGGCCAAGAAGAACGGCGTAGAGCTCGTTCTGGGTTCTGACTGTACAGCCACTAACGGTCTCGACTTCGGTACGATGACTGTAAAGGAGGGTGCTGAGATTATCAACTGCCCAGCCAACAAGGTTCCCGCAGGCTTCGAGGGTGTTGACGCTGGTCCTGACTCTCAGGAGGACTTCCGTAAGGCTATCGAGGGTGCTAAGACCATTCTGTGGAACGGTCCTGCAGGCGTATTCGAGTGCGACAAGTTCACCGCTGGTTCACGTGCCATTGGCGAGGCTATCGCTAAGGCAACTGCTGAGGGTGCATTCTCTCTGATTGGTGGTGGCGACTCTGTAGCTTGTGTTAACAAGTTCGGTCTGGCTGACCAGGTATCTTACATCTCTACTGGTGGTGGTGCTCTGCTCGAGGCTATCGAGGGTAAGGTTCTCCCAGGCGTAGCAGCTATCAAGGGTGAGTAATCTATGAAACGAACAATTCTTTATATCATGATGGCCGCAATGCTCAGTGCTTGCGGCCATCGTGCTTCTCAGGGATCAGAGAACTCTGAGAGTTCTGAGTTTACGACGGACAGCATTGGTTTGGAGAAAGAAGACTCGATGGCCAGTGTGAAGGTCTGCGTAGACTGGCCCGCTAGTGGTAACGATTCTTTGGTACAAGCTATTCGCCAGTACATTTTTGAGGAATTGGCTTCAAGACCTATGCAAGAAGGAGAACCAGAGGTAAAGTTGTATAATGACGGAGAAGAGGCTATTAAAGCAACCGTAAATAGTTGTTATCAAGAAATGGTAGCTTCATGGAAAGAAATCAGAAACAATGGTTATCCTGGCATGCAGTTCTCCTATTATCAGCGCATCAAGCTACTGGAGGACAATGAGCATTACATAACCTACCTGACTAATAGCGAAGGTATTATGGGTGGTGCGCACGGGTTTGCCACTTCTGCAGGACAGACATTCCGTAAGAGCGATGGCAAACGCATCGGTTACGAAACGAAGTATAACAAGGAAACGGAATCTTTCTATAAGAAAGACCAAACACTGTTCAAAAATGCGGAATCTCCTGAACTGTACGCTCTTATCAAACAAGGTGTACTCAGCTATTTCCAGGAATTCGAGGATAGTCTGATGACAGATGAACAATTGAAGGACATGCTGATTGAGGTGGACGATGTGAACCGTATTCCTCTGCCCAGTGCTGCTCCCTGTTTCATCAAGGAAGGACTGAATTTCTGCTATCAGCAATACGAAATTGCTCCCTATGCTGCTGGCATGATAAACTTCAATATCCCCTACGAAAAAATACGTCCTTTCCTGACTCCGGAAGCTGCAGCACTCATTCCAGAGTGATTTTTGTGACCATTTATTTGGTTGTTTAAATTGAATTCGCTATCTTTGCCAAGAATTTACTAATCCACTAATGATTTGACAATGAAAAAACTGTTATTCATCGTAGGTCTCGCGCTGACAAGCCTTACAGTTTCAGCACAGGAGCAAGAAGTAGGACTGCCTGCCGGTCTCTTTACACTGGAATGGAAGTTTAACCCGTTTGACTACGAATCGAAGCCCGTAAAAGTGGCACAGTTGAATGCCCGTATGTTCCTGAACGACAAGAGCGCAGTGCGCCTGGGTGTTGGTGTAGGATTTGACAAGGACACCGATGAGAATTCATCAAAACTGGAGGGAACAAGCACTACAGAAACTTTCAGTAAAATAACAAACGATGCTCTGACGCTGAGATTCTCGTTAGGCTACGAATATCATTTTGCCAACACAGGACGTCTGGATTTCTATGTAGGTGCTGAGGGTGGCTATCTAGGACGTTTCTATTCTGCTACGAAGGAATTGTCAACGACTACAATAACGCCAGAGACAACATCGTCCATCGTCAATACAACTTACGAAAACGCAGAATACAAGAAACGTAGTTCTGATGGTGACAAGTTGAACGAGAATGGTATCTTTGGAAGCGTTTTCACGGGTATCGACTATTATATCTATAAGAAGTTGTATATCGGTGCAGAGTTAGGTATTACCTTTAATATGGGTAAGAAATCCAACGGCAACTATACGGAAGTGAAAGGTCAGAGACAGACCATCGGTACTACCGTTGTATCAGAATCGGCTAGCAAGTACTCGTCAGAAACTGGCATCTATACCGCTACTGACGGAACTATCACTCACAGACCTATAATAGAAACAAAAGGAACATATACAAAAGTCTACATTGAGCCTTCTATTCGCATTGGCTGGATGTTTTAAAAAAAACAAATTTACTTATGAGCAAGAAATTCATTATTGGAGACCGCACCAAGGATGAGTGGATCTCTGTTCTCGACACCGAGAAGAAGAAATTAGAGTTTACTAACCACATTGCAACAGCCAAAGAGTTTCACGGCTTTGAGGAGACCAAGGCTCAGTTGAAGAAGTTGCAGGAGACAGGTTATTTCACCGATCTGCAGGTCTATGTAAAAGACGAAGACGGTAAGGCTTATCGCCCCAACGAAAGTGATGCTTTCCATATGTAACAAATGGCAAAACATGCAATATAGAGAATTAGGTAAAACAGGAATGAAGGTGTCGGAGCTGGGCTTCGGCGCCTCTTCTTTGGGTGGGGTATTCCACTCTTTCAACGAGAATCGTGGCATCGACGCTGTGTTTGCAGCAGTAGATGCAGGCATCAATATCATCGATGTGTCGCCCTACTATGGTCACTACAAGGCTGAGACAGTATTAGGCAAAGCCCTTAAGGATATTCCTCGCGACAAGTTCTACCTGTCAACAAAGGTGGGGCGTTATGGTAAGGATGGTGTAAACACATGGGACTATTCTGCCAAGCGTGCCAAAGAAAGCGTCTATGAGAGTTTGGAGCGTCTACATATTGATTATATTGATATTATTAATGTACACGATATCGAGTTCCAAGGTCGTATGGAAGGAGGACTGCAGAAAGTGGTTGACGAGACACTGCCCGCCCTTCATGAGTTGAAGAAGGAAGGTGTGGTGAAGCATGTAGGCATCACCGACTTGCAGCTGGAGAACTTGAAATGGGTCATCGAGCATGCAGAGCCAGGCATGGTGGAGAGCGTCATGAACTTCTGCCATTATTGTCTGTGCGACGATAAGCTGGTTGACTTCATGGATTTCTTCGATGAGCGTGGTATTGGTGTACTTTCTGCTTCTCCCTTCTCAATGGGATTGTTGACAGAACGTGGTGTGCCCGACTGGCATCCTGCCCCAAAACCATTGGTAGAAGTTTGCAAGCAGGCTGCTGAGCATTGTAAAGCAAAGGGTTATCCTATTGAGAAATTGGCTATGCAGTTCTCATGCTCGAACCCTCGCATTGCTTCAACCGTATTCAGCACCACTCGTCCTGAGGCTATCAAGACAAACATTGCCTATATCGAAGAGCCAATGGATGAGCAATTGGTAAAGGAAGTGCGCGAAATTATTGGTGACCAACAGCGAGTATCATGGGCCAATACATAAAGATGTCTGATGGAAGAAGTAAGATGTAAGATTATTGATGCGCATGCTCACTTGTGGCTGAATGTAGATACAGTGGTGAATGGTTCGCCCATTCACCCTCTTGAACCCAATCGCAGCCGAAGCATCTTCTTTGGCGAGGAGCGCCAGATGTTGCCTCCATATATGACGGATGGTCAGAACACTGCCGAACGTTTTCTGTCGAACATGGACTATGCACAGGTGTCTGCCGCTGTCATCACACAGGAGTTTATTGACGGTCTCCAGAACTGCTATCTGCAGCAGGTTCAGCAACAATACCCTGACCGTTTCTTTTGCTTCGGAATGCCAGAGACACGTCTGCCGGGTTTCTTGCCACAAGCCAAGCAATTAATAGAGCAAGGGTTTAAAGGACTTAAGATTCCTGCTGCACGACTGAACGTTCAGTTCTTGAATGACGAGATGATGCAGATGTTCCGATATATGGAACAACATGGTATTATTCTCGGCATCGAACTGGCTGATGGAGATGTACAGGTTAGTCAGATGGAAGAGGTGATTCAGGAATGTCCCAAACTGAAGATTGCCATCGGACACTTCGGCATGGTGACACGTCCCAATTGGATGTCGCAAATCCGGTTGGCTCGCCATGAGAATGTCTATGTCGAGAGCGGTGGTATCACTTGGCTCTTCAACGATGAGTTCTATCCCTACCCTTCTGCCATCAAAGCAATCAAGGAAGCTGCTGACGAAGTGGGTATGGAGAAACTGATGTGGGGATCGGACTATCCTCGCACCATTACCGCCATCACCTATAAGATGTCTTACGACTTCGTGAGCAAAAGCACAGAACTAACAGACAAAGAAAAAAGATTGTTCCTCTGTGACAATGCTAAGCGTTTCTTTGGTTTCGGCGAATTAATAGAATTACCATATATTAAAAATATGAGCGAATAAAATATACATGATAAAATGAAAGCATTACAGATTACAGAACCTTCGGTGATGAAGGTGGTTGACATTGAGAAACCTCAATGTGGAGCAGACGAGGTGCTGCTAAAGATACATTATGTAGGATTCTGCGGAAGCGACTTAAATACCTATCGCGGTCTGAACCCGATGGTGAAAATGCCCGTAATTCCTGGTCATGAGATTGGTGCAGAGATAGCAGAGACAGGTGCTAACGTACCTGCTCACCTAAAGGCCGGTATGGCAGTAACCGTTAATCCCTATACCAATTGTGGACACTGTCCTTCATGCAAGAACCGTCGTTATAATGCATGTCAGCACAACGAAACACTGGGTGTTCAGCGCGATGGTGCCATGCGTGAATATATCGCTGTTCCTTGGCAAAAGGTTATTCCCATTGGTAATATCACAGTAGAGCATGCAGCTATCATAGAACCTATGTCTGTAGGTTTCCATGCAGTCAGTCGTGCTCAGGTGGTAGACACCGATACCGTCATGGTAATTGGTTGTGGTATGGTAGGAGTTGGTGCCGTAGTACGTGCCATCATGCGTGGTGCTAAAGTCATTGCTTGCGATATGGACGACGAGAAACTGGCTATTGTTCGCGGCTTAGGTGCTGAATATACCATCAACTCTGCTAAGGAGAATGTACATGATCGTTTGCAGGAAATCACTAACGGTGCAGGTCCTGATGTCGTCATCGAGGCTGTTGGTGCCCCTGTTACTTATCAGATGGCAGTCAATGAGGTTGCCTTTACAGGTCGTGTGGTCTGCATTGGTTATGCCAAGCAGGATGTACAGTTTACCACCAAGCTTTTCGTACAAAAGGAACTCGACATTCGTGGTTCACGCAATGCCCAGCCAGAAGATTTTGAAGGTGTCATCCGTTATCTCGAGAAGAATAATCCACCTTACGACATCTTGATTAGCAATGAGGTAACACCCGAACATGCCGAGGAGGCCATGCAACAATGGATGGCAGCTCCCGCAAAGGTATTCCGAATCCTTGTAAAATTTGTATAATGATAAAAAAAAGACTATTCGTTACAAGTCTGTGCCTTATGTCCTTTATTGGTCTTATGGCACAGACTTTAAATGTAGCTTCGCCTGATGGCAAGTTGCAAGTGAACATTGTCTGTCAAAACGGACAGGCCTGTTATAGTGTTAATTACGATGGAAAGAACATGGTGACTCCTTCGGCTCTCGGACTGAAGGCAGACATCGGTGACTTCACCAAAGACCTAAAGCTGAAAGACAGCAAGGAGAGTCAGGTGAACAAGAATTACACCATGACACGTACCAAGACTTCTTCTTCTCACTTCGTAGCAAACCAGTTGGACGTGAACTTCGAGAACAAAGAAGGCCTGCCCATGACGGTTACCTTCCTCGTAGCCAACAACGACGTGGCTTTCCGCTACACCCTGCCGAAGGGAAAGGGTGAGTTCTGTGGCAATGCGGTCATCAAGAAGGAGGCCACTGGATTCAACTTCCCCGAACAGACCACCAGCTTCATCTGTCCGCAGAGCAAGACCATGGTGGGATTTGCACAGACCAAGCCCTCTTACGAAGAGGAGTATACCCCCGACGCTCCGATTGCTAAGCCTTCTGCCTTTGGCGAGGGTTACACCTTCCCCTGTCTGTTCCACATTGGTGACGACGGCTGGGTGCTCGTCAGCGAAACAGGCACCAACGGACAATATGTTGGCACACACTTGAGCGATTATCAGCCAGGCAAGGGTTATACTATCACCTTCCCCAATGCCGGCGAGATGAAAGGTCAAGGCAGTCGCCATCCCGTCATTCCTATGCCTGGAGGTCATACCCCCTGGCGCACCATCACCGTGGGAAGCACCCTCAAGCCCATTGTTGAAACAACCATCCCCTACGATGTCGTAGAACCTATGTACGAGGCATCCACCAATTACAAACCCGGCCGTTACACTTGGAGCTGGATACTCTGGCAGGACTCCGCCACGAACTACGATGACCAGGTCAAGATGATTGACCTTGCCGCAACTATGGGTTATGAATACACCCTCGTCGATGCTCTGTGGGATACCCAAATTGGTCGCGACCGTATGGAGCAGCTTTCCAAGTATGCCCAGAGCAAAGGTGTCAAACTGCTGCTGTGGTACAACTCCAACGGTAACTGGAACGATGCGCCTCAGGGACCTCGTTATGGTATGAGCACAGCGATTGCTCGTGAAAGAGAGATGGCTTGGATGGAACGTATCGGCGTTGCTGGTATCAAGGTCGATTTCTTCGGAGGCGACAAACAGGAGATGATGCAACTTTATGAGGATATTCTGGCTGATGCCAACCGTCATAAGATACAGGTTATCTTCCATGGTTGCACGCTACCTCGCGGTTGGGAGCGCATGTATCCTAACTTCGTAGCCAGCGAAGCCTTTTTAGCCTCTGAGAACATCTTCTTCTCAGAGTACCATGCTAAGAAAGAAGGTTTTGAGTTGACGATGCATCCCTTCTCTCGCAATGCCGTAGCCGCTGCCGACTGGGGTGGCGTCCTCATGAACCACCACATGAGCCGTGACAACAAGAGCCGTCACCAGCGCTATACAAGCGACGTCTTCGAACTTGCCTCTTCCATCGTCATCCAAACCAGCGTTAACTGCGTGGCCATCTATCCCAACAACCTCGAGGAGCTTCCTCAGTTCGAACTCGATTTCCTGCGCGAGATTCCGACCACTTGGGACGAGGTTCAGTACATAGACGGTTATCCTACCCAATTCGTAGTTCTTGCCCGTCGTACAGGCGATAAGTGGTACATCGGTGGACTCAATGGTACTCAGGAGAAAAAGGTACTCACCCTCTCTCTCCCCATGTTTGCCGGAAAGACTATCCGCTACTATACCGACAAGCCTCAGAAAAAAGGCGAGCTGTTGCCCGCCTCTGAACTGAAGACTCTGAAGGTCGGTGCCGATGGTAAGGCTAAGGTAACCATCCAGCCTATGGGTGGCATTATCCTTGCCGACAACTGACCTCTGAAAAAGGCCCTGTAGGACTTTACTTCTCCTTTGGGAAGAAGTATTGTCCTACAGGCTGCCCTTTATATCCCTTAGTCTGATCGCGAGGACCCTGTTTCGTGGTGTTAAGCCAATCGCCCCACCCCGTAAACAGATGCCAGTTGGTATATTCGTAAGCTTCTTGATAGGTATAGTCCCACTTGGTCTTTTTTTGATAGTCCTCCTGACTGCTAAGTACCACGGAGAGTGAGAACTTAGGCAGGTCACCATAGGGCGAGTAATGTACATCCTGACGTGCGAGGATGGCTTTGTCAATACCATCGTTCAACTCCTTGGCTATGGTGATTAGCTCGGGATCCTTGGTATATTCAGCCACCTTGTTGGCATAGTCGCCCAAGTCATAGAAATTCTTCTGGTTCATATACTGATACGTGTGTACCATCGCCGTATCCAACTGCTCGTGCATAGTGGGATAGAGCGCCATCAGTCGCTTTGCCAACTTGTTGCCGGGCTCACACACCTCATCAAGGAGTTTATCGCAGTTAATCAGTTTCAGGTCGCCATTGAACTGGTCATTAACATAGCCTTTATCCCATTCGGGCAGCAGCCCACCTATCATCTGGCAGTAGGCCTTCTCTATGTCCTTCTGCTCGCTGACAGCATTTATCATCTGGCGAACGGGAGCCGGGTTCATGGCCAGCATGTGACTGCTGCATACGATATAGTCACAGAACAATGCGATGTCACACAGCGTCTCAACGCCGCCCATCAGACAATTGTGGAAGAAGATACTCTGGAAATGGGGCACCTTCGAGTTAAAGATACCACGCAGGAACTCATACATGTTCATCGCTTCTTTTCCCGCCTCCGTTACAATCCACTCGTCGTAGAGCACGGCGCGGTTCGTGTTCACCTTGTTAGGCTCAGGCTTGCGCTGGTCCTTCTCGTAGTCAATATTCATGTCGAAACCACCACCATGTCCGTAAACCAGGAATGCGTAGTCACGTGCAGGAGCCTTCTCTACTGCTAAATTAATGACTTCAGTGAGCATATCCTCCTTATAGAGTGCAAGCTCAGGCGCATAAATCGCATAGTTCTCACCTATCTTTTCCAGGTTCGTCGTGTCGGTAAGTTCGAAGAGCACGAGGTCGCCAGGCTTGGCATATTTCCCGTTGAACCTATCAGGCTTAGCATACTTGTAGCAAACCATTACGCGTACATCTTTCTGGTGCAGATAGGGTTTCATGATCTCCCAGGCTTCTTCCGCCTGGTTGTCCGCATTTCCTCCCACGGTACCGTAGAAGATAATGGTCAGCCGTGCAGAGTCCACTTTCTCTTCGGGAGGGAATACCGGACTTCCGCCATTGTCCTCTACAGCACACGATACAATTGTCACAGCCAGCACCAGGGCTGTCAATAACAGATAGAAAAGTCTTTTCATTTTGTCTTTATAGATTGGTTTCGTTGCAAAGATACGAATAAGCGAGCACAAAACCAAATAAAACTTGATTTATTTGGTTTGTCGAGCGAGAGTATCTTCGACGAAGTCAGAGATACGAATAAGCGAGTAAAAATCAAAATTTATTTGAGTTTTTCCGATTTCTTCTATTCAGCATGCTAAAATTTTTGGTGCTGTGATGCTTTTTTGAAGGAAAAAGAGTATTTTTGCACCAACAAAAACTATAGAAACTATGGATATCAACAATTTAATTACGACAGTGAATGATGTGATATGGGGCGATTGTCTCATTTACGTGCTGATAGCCTGTGGCTTGTGGTTTACTTGGCGGACTCGCTTTATGCAGTTCAGAATGATAGGCGAAATGTTTCGCCTGCTGACGGATGCTGCAGTAGATACGGCAGGGACGAAGAAGCAGGAAGAAGACAAGACGAAAAAGAACATCTCTTCGTTTCAGGCATTCATTGTGAGCGTTGCCACGCGAGTGGGTACGGGAAACCTGGCTGGCGTAGCCTCGGCGATTGCCATAGGAGGTCCCGGCGCCGTTTTCTGGATGTGGGTGATTGCACTCATCGGCTCAGCCACGGCATTTGTCGAGTCAACGCTGGCACAGTTGTATAAGCAGAAAGACAAGGATTCGTATATCGGCGGTCCTGCCTACTATATCCAGAAGGGTTTGAAGAAACGTTGGATGGCCATCTTCTTTGCCGTATGCATCACGCTTCAGTTTGGCCTGACTAACAACTCCATCCAGGCGAACACGATTTGTACCGCCATGGAAGACGCCTTTGGGCTGCCGCACTTGTGGGTGGGGTGTGTCATGGCTGTTGTTTCCCTGATTATCGTCTTCGGCGGCATACAGCGCATTGCCAATGTCTGTACGGTATTAGTACCTATTATGGCTGTTGGCTATCTGCTTCTTGCCCTCGTCGTTATTGCGATGAACTTTGAGCTGATACCACATGTATTCAAGGTCATATTCCTCGACGCCTTCGGTATTCAGCAGGTGGCTGGCGGCGGCATAGGAATGACCATCATGATGGGTGTACGGCGCGGTCTCTTTTCCAACGAGGCAGGTGAAGGCAGTGCTCCCAACGTGGCAGCGACGGCTACCACCTCGCACCCTGTAAAACAAGGTCTTATCCAGGCATTAGGTGTCTTTACCGACACGTTGCTGCTGTGTTCCTGCACGGCATTCATCATTATCATCAGCGGACTATACACCACAGCGGGTAACGACGGCATTGCCCTGACACAGTCAGCCCTGCAGTCGGAAGTGGGCAACGCCGGTCCCATCTTTGTAGCCTTAGCCATCTTCCTCTTTGCCTACTCCACCATTATAGGCAACTACTATTATGGTGAGGCGAATGTGCGCTTCATTACGAAAAGTCCGATGGTAATGACTATCTATCGCATTCTTTCCGGTGGTATCATGGTGCTGTTTGGAGCCATTGCGAGTTTTGACCTGGTATGGAACCTGGTCGATTTCTTCATGGCATTCCTCACCGCTTGCAACCTAATTGCTATTGTCATCTTGGGTCGCTATGCTTTCCGTCTGCTCGACGACTACCGCCAGCAGAAGCGCCAAGGCATTAAAGAACCGACCTTCCACCGCAGTCAGATTCCTGAACTGGAGAACGAACTAGAGTGCTGGGAATAACACTACCCAGGAAACTAATAATCAAAGAAAGAAACGAGAAAAATTAAGACTTTGGTATTGTTGGCACTATGCTCCGTGGCATCGTGTGCCCAACATCAAAAGATAAAGACGGAGGGATTGGAGATTCCCGCGTCCACCAAGGGTGAGATTATACTGAAAAGGATGGCATACACAGCCTCGTACAACAAGGCGCAAGGTGTCCGATCTGGGTGGCGTAGAAGCTGACGGCTGAACATACGGACGGCAACATAGAGCGCATCACGGGACTGGACTTCTTCCCTAGCCTGCCGGACGACATAGAGAACAAGATAGAAGCCCAACGGAACATGCGGGACTGGAGATAAAAATGGAGATAAAAAAAGAAGAGTGGTTGTAAGGAAAATACCCGACAACCACTCTTTTATTTAATACATGAGAAAATTACTCATCATCCTTCATCTCAGCCTCATGCTCCTTAATCAGGGCCTGCTGGATATCGTTTGGAACGAGCTCGTAGCTTGAGAACTGTGTGGTGAACGATGCACGACCACCGGTCAGAGATGACAGGGCAATCGAGTAAGAAGCAAGCTCCTTCAAAGGAATCTTGGCGCTGAGCTTCTGATAGCCTGCCTCGCTGTCCATACCCATGATGATAGCGCGACGACCCTGCAGGTCAGACATTACATCACCCATGTAGTCGGCTGGAACCAATACCTCGAGGTCATAGATAGGCTCAAGCACCTTAGGACCTGCCTCCTTGAAGGCTGCAGAGAAAGCGTTACGTGCAGCCAGCATGAACGACAACTCGTTAGAGTCAACTGGGTGCATCTTACCATCGTAAACAATCACGCGAACGTCACGAGCATAAGAACCTGTCAATGGACCTTGCTCCATACGTTCCATGATACCCTTCAGGATAGCAGGCATGAAGCGCATATCAATAGCACCACCAACAACGCTGTTGATGAATACCAACTTACCGCCCCACTCCAAGTCTTTCTCTTCCTTCGACTTGATGTTCATCTTGAACTCCTGACCATTGATGGTAAATGAAGTTGGATCAGGCATGCCGTCGGTGTAAGGCTCAACAATCAGGTGAACCTCACCAAACTGACCTGCACCACCCGACTGCTTCTTATGACGATAGTCGGCACGAGCCATCTTCGTGATAGTCTCACGATAAGGAATCTTTGGCTCCAGATACTCTACCTGAATCTTCTCGTTGTTCTCCATACGCCACTTCAAGGTGCGCAGGTGGAACTCACCCTGACCATGAACAATAATCTGGCGTAACTCCTTAGACTGCTCAACAACCCATGTGGGGTCTTCCTGGCGCATCTTCTGCAGAGCAGCCATCATCTTCTCAGTCTCAGCCTCGTTGACAGCCTTGATGGCACGAGAGAACTTCGAGTTAGGATACTTGATGAAGTCGAACTTGTTGTCAACATCCTTAGCATTCAGTGTATTGCCAGTCTTAACATCCTTCAGTTTTACAGTACAGCCGATATCACCAGCACGCAGTTCGTCAACCTGGATACGGTTAGCACCAGCACATGCATATAGAGTACCCATGCGCTCCTTTGAACCGCGGTCAGCGTTCGTCAGGTCATCACCACTCTTTACAACACCACTCATCACCTTGAAGTACTGAACCTCACCAATGTGTGGTTCAACACCCGTCTTGAAGAAATAGAGAGAAGTGGGAGCTGAAGAATCAGCAGGAACGTCAACACCAGCAGTATTCTTGATAACAGGCATTTCGCTGACGAAGGGAACTACATTGCCCAAGAACTCCATCAGACGACGAACACCCATGTCGCGACCTGCGCAAACGCAGAATACAGGGAAAATACTGCGGGTTACAAGACCCTTGCGGATACCCTCACGCATCTCGTCCTCACTCAGGTCTTCACTCTCGAAGAACTTCTCCATCAGTGTGTCATCACCAGCAGCAGCAGCTTCTACCAAAGCTGCCTTCATCTCCTTGGCTTTATCCAGCTGGTCAGCAGGAATGTCCTCAATGATTGGAGCACCACCTTCTGGCTTCCAAGAGTATTTCTTCATCAACAGAACGTCGATAACGCTGTTGAAGCCAGCACCTGTAGCGATAGGATACTGAACGGGAACGCAATTGTTACCATACACCTCGCGCAACTGACTCAGAATGGCGTCAAAGTCGCAGTTGTCACGATCCAACTGGTTAACGAGGAAGATAACAGGCTTCTTCAGTTTCTCTGTGTTGCGGAAAGCATTCATCGTGCCAACCTCAGGACCATACTGGCCATTCACGAGAATGACAGCCTGGTCTGTAACGTTCATAGCGGTAATAGAACCACCTACGAAGTCGTCAGAACCTGGACAGTCGATGATGTTCAGTTTCTTGTTATTCCACTCTACATGAAAAACAGTTGAGAACACCGAGTAGCCGTATTCCTGCTCAACAGGGAAATAGTCGCTCATGGTGTTCTTACCCTCTACGGTACCGCGGCGTTTTGTAATGCCTGCTTCGTAGACCATTGCTTCGGCAAGAGTAGTCTTGCCGCTTCCCGCACTGCCAATGAGTGCAATGTTTTTAATTTCGTTTGTCTGATAAACTTTCATATGGCTTATTGTTTTAAGTTATTATTTCAGAAATCGGAGGCTAAAGGTAGACAATTTTGGCCAAAAAACCTACGTTTACTTTCAAATATTAAACTTTATTAGTAATTTTGCGTGCGAAATGGCAGGTCTTTACATACATATTCCCTTTTGTAAGAGTCGTTGCATCTATTGTGGCTTCTACTCCACTGTTGACTTAAACTTACGTCAACAGTATGTCGATGCACTCTGCAAAGAGATGACCTTGCGTCCCTCTTCCGAACCCATCAAAACCATTTATCTGGGAGGAGGAACACCCAGTCAGTTGTCTATTCCCCAACTGCGCCAGCTCTTCTTATATATAAATAAGGTATATGGCAACGATGCGGAGGAAATAACCATCGAGATGAATCCTGATGACGTAACGATGGAGTATGCTACGATTCTGTCACAGCTCGGCATCAACCGTGTTTCTATGGGTGCCCAGACTTTCGACAATCAACGTCTGCGATTCCTCCATCGTCGCCACCAGGCAGAACAAGTTCGGCAAGCGGTCAACATACTGAGGAATGCAGGCATTCAGAATATCAGTATCGACTTGATGTATGGTTTCCCTAACGAGACTCTTGATGATTGGAAACGAGATATCGATGAGGCATTAAGTCTGAATGTAGAGCATATCTCTGCTTATTGTCTGATGATAGAAGAAGGCACGGTGCTCTATGAGCAAATGAGAAATGAGAAATTAGGAATGAGAAATGAAGAGACGGAGCGTGCGATGTACGAGCTATTGATGGACAGACTGACGGAAGCAGGCTATGAGCACTACGAAATCAGCAACTTTGCACGTCCTGGCTATCGCTCTCGCCACAACAGTAGCTATTGGCACGATGTTCCTTACATCGGACTGGGAGCTGCAGCTCATAGCTATGACCTCAAGAGTCGCAGTTGGAATATTGCTGATATCAAGGAATACATCGCTTCCATCCAACAAGGAGAATTGCCTGCTGAAAGCGAAGACATTGATGAAGTGACGCATTATAATGATGGTATCACTACAGCCTTGCGCACCAGCGACGGCCTAGACCTCAGCACTTTGTCTGAACGCTTTCGCTCCTATTGTCTGAAGGAAGCACAACCTTTTATGGCAGATGGTTTGTTGCAGCTCGCCAACAATCATCTCGCCTTGACACGACGTGGACTCTTCGTCAGCGACTACGTCATGTCATCACTAATCTTTGTCTGATAGTGACAAACAGAGACAAGATTCGTCATTAAATAAATACACGTGATAAGAACAATGATGAATACTTGGAAACAGAATCTCGAAGAGACCAAAAAGCATTATATTGACTGGTGGAATCACAAGGGTATCATCCTGAATATGTGGGAGCATTTTCAGGAAGGTGTGAAGCCCCATGCCGACATTCCTGCCCCCACCCCTTATAAGGATTTGAACCAGCGTTGGTTCGACCCTCAATGGCGTGCTGAATACTTGGATTGGTATGTAGCTCACTCATCGCTGATGGCCGATATGTTGCCAGTTGCTAATACCCAATTAGGACCTGGTTCGCTAGCGGCTATCCTCGGCGGTGTGTTCGAAGGTGGCGAAGATACCATCTGGATTCATCCCAACCCTAACTATACCGATGATATCGTATTCAATCCTCAGCACCCTAACTATCTGCTGCATAAGGAGTTGCTGAAGGCTTGCAAGGCCAAGGCGCAAGGTCATTATTATGTAGGTATGCCCGACTTGATGGAAGGACTGGATGTGCTTGCAGCTATCAAAGGAACGGACAAGGTGTTGCTTGATACGGTGATGCAACCCGAGGTTTTGGAACACCAGATGCAACAGATTAACGACATCTATTTCAAAGTATTCGACGAACTTTACGACATCATCCGCGAAGGCGATGAAATGGCGTTCTGCTATTTCTCGTCGTGGGCTCCCGGCAAGATGTCGAAGTTGCAGAGCGACATCTCAACGATGATCAGCGTGGATGACTATCGTCGCTTCGTTCAGCCCTTTATTCGTGAACAATGTCAGAAGATTGACTATACCCTTTATCATCTGGACGGCGTTGGAGCGATGCATCATTTGGACGCGTTGTTGGAAATCAAGGAGCTGAACGCTATTCAGTGGACGCCAGGCGTGGGAGAACCTCAGGGCGGTAGTCCGAAATGGTATGACCTGTATAAGAAGATTCTTGCTGGTGGCAAGAGCATCATGGCTTGCTGGGTGACGCTCGACGAACTGCGTCCTCTGCTCGACAATATCGGAGGCGACGGTGTACATCTGGAAATGGACTTCCACAACGAGCGTGAGGTGGAGCAAGCCATGAAGATTGTGGATGATTTCCAAACCGCCCGCCTCTTGCATCCTGCTGATTTTAAAGACGAAGCCGATCGTGAAGTGGAAGAGATTATCCGTTTGACGGAAGCAAGCTTCTCTCGTCAATCTAGTGATTCTAGTCTATCTAGTAATTCTAGTAATACTAGCGCACCCAAAGAAATCCCCGCCAACCGCATTCTCTTGCTCGATGGCGCCATGGGAACGATGATTCAACGATACCAATTGCGCGAAGAGGATTTCCGTGGAGCTCGTTTTGCCAATCACAACTATGACCTGAAAGGCTGTAATGACGTGCTCTCGCTCACAGCACCCTTTGTGGTTCGCGACATTCATCGTAAATATCTTGCGGCTGGTGCCGACATCATCGAGACAAATACCTTTAATGCCCAGCGCATCTCTATGGGCGATTTTGGCATGCAGGACTATTGTCGAGAAATCAATCTCGCAGCCGTCAAGATTGCACGTCAGTGTGCCGATGAATTCAGTTCATCAGCCAAGCCTCGTTTCGTTGCAGGAAGCATCGGTCCGACGAGTCGAACCACATCTGTTGCAACCAGTGGCGAACCTCTCAGCGAAGACGCTTTGCGTGCAGCCTATGCCGAACAGATTCAGGCGCTAGCTGATGGCGGCGTCGATGCCTTGCTGATAGAGACCATCTTCGATACACAGAATGCTCGCATTGCGATAGAGGAAGCCAAACGCATCGCTCCCTCTTTGCCTATCATGCTCAGCTTCTCCGTTTCCACTCCTGACGGACATAACATGCTGGGACAAGACATCTGCGCTTTCCTCGATAGTCTGAGCGCAGACATCAATCTTCAGCCCTCAGACCTCTTCTCTGTCGGCATCAACTGCGTCAGCGATGTTAAAGCCATGAGTCCTCTCGTGCAACAACTCTCTCGCTTTGGAACCAAGGTAAGCCTCTATCCCAATGCAGGAATGCCTGACGGAAACGGACAATACAACAAGACACCAGAAAGTCTGCTTGCCGACCTTTGGCCATTGCTGGAACATCATTGCTTGTCTATTGTCGGTGGATGTTGTGGCACGACAGATGCTCATATCCATTTGATGGCCAAAGCCATCGAACCCGTTGCTAGCATCTTCCTTTCTCCTCTGAATGCGGAGATGGGCCAGCCAACGATTGTTTTCCCCAAAGAGCCCACTTCTTCTAGTGATTCTAGTAATTCTAGTCCTTCTAGTAAATCTAGTCCTTCTAGCGATACTAATCCTGCCGAGCGCCTTTTCCAAGCCATTTTGAATGGTAAGAGCGACGATGCGGCATCAGCCACTCGAGAGGCCGTTGCTCAGAACATAGCACCTGCTGACCTTATCAACGGACAGATGATTCGCGCCATGGGCGAAGTGGGTCAGCGTTTCCAAGACGGTAAGGCTTTCGTGCCCCAGTTGTTAATGGCTGGCCGTGCCATGAAGTCTGCTTTGGAACTGCTGAAACCTATGCTCGCAGGCAGTGCTAGCACTTCTATTGGAAAGGTGGTCATTGGAACCGTCAAGGGCGACTTGCACGATATTGGCAAGAACCTGGTTGCCTCGATGCTTGAAGGCTGCGGTTTCGAAGTCATCAATATCGGCATTGATGTTTCTGCTGATAAGTTCATTGAAGAAGTGAAGAAGAACCAGCCCGACATCCTTTGCATGAGTGCTCTGCTCACAACGACGATGGGTTATATGAAGGAAGTCATTGATGCGCTCGAAGCAGCAGGCATCCGCCATCAAGTGAAAGTGATGGTAGGTGGCGCTCCTGTCACCCAAGGCTTTGCTGATGAAATCGGAGCCGACGGCTATAGCGACAATGCCAACTCAGCCGTCACCGTTGCAAAACAATTGCTCGGCAAATTATAAATCGGCATATTATAAAGAATAAAGGCTTGAAAAATCTTCAAGCCTTTTTCTTTCGTTTATAACATTGTTTGAAATCACAGAGTCCGCAGGTATATTCCAACTTACGCACTTTTTCGCCCAAACCAATGATGCCGCTTACTGATTTAATTGGTATCATCAGGGACGAGTCTGTCAGCTTCACCCCACACGTATATCCTTGGAACAAGGGAAAGAGCAATTGCTGTTGCGAGACATGCCATCCACAATAGCCTGGCGAAAAACGGTTGGTGTGCTTCCATCCCAACTTGTCAATGCTTTCCTGCAGTGCTTTCTCCATCTGGTCTGCACATTTCTCAGCAATCACACTACCCAGTGCATCGGCTATGAACACCCGCACCATGTCGCCCTGCTCTTTCAGCCGTTGTTGGTAAGCTTCAAACTCCAAACCACTAGTACAAATAAAGAGTGCAAAAGCCTCAGAACCACGAAGTTGGCGCAGGATGATGTTTCCCATTTCAAAGTCGGGTTGCTTGTTCACCACGAAATACGAGAATTGTGGACGAAGCCACTGACTCACCTCTTTCAGTATCATGGCAGTCTCCTGTTGCGTAGCCTTGTCTGGCTGCGCATCGTGATAACCCATCTGCTCATACACGTCAGCAGCTGTTATCCCCAATTCTTCGAAGCTAAGTGTTTTCTCTGTCACCTCTTGTTATATTCTTCCAAAGCACTAAAGAAAGCGTTGATATTCTCAATCGGAGTATGTGGCGGTGTGTCACATCCGCTGGAGAGCACAAAGTTAGGATAATCCTTCATCTTCTCCAACAAGTCCACAACGACCTTGCGCATCTCGTCTGTTGTCCCATCCTTGAACACAGAAACGGGGTCGATGTTTCCCATCGCCAAAGCCGTTGGCGGCACCTCTTTGATCACCTCCTCCATCTTGCATTTATTGCCAAAATGGTAAGCTGCAGCACCTGTAGCCACCATCGCCTCCGTACAATGTCCTGTGTTGCCACAATTATGCAGTACGACGATAAAGTTGTCATCCTGCACCTTGTCTACAATCTGTTTCACATACTGCGACGAGAACGTCTTGCAGTCGTCATTCGACATCAGACCAGCCGCAGGCTCAGCCATCACCACGCCATTAGCTCCCGTCTGTTTCAGTGCCATACAGTATTTCGCTATGAAGTCCGTACATTTCTGCAACAGCGTATGTGCCGCATCAGGATTCTCATAGATCAGCACCATGATTTCCGACATGTCATACAGTCTGCCTGCTAACGAGAACGGGCCAATACAGCCACTAAACAGCGGACGGTCACTTATCTCTTTTGCGGCTAAAAGATTGGCCTTGAGATATTGCGGAATACGAGCAGCCGACAGCGAGGGAACTTGCAGCTGGTAAATGCTCTCTGCATCAGGCAACAG
>JAEEGK010010555.1_pt1 | contig 21284 bp, 11 predicted proteins | sample 8958771 | NCBI WGS metagenome assembly JAEEGK01 (sample SAMN16246547, study PRJNA631951) | gut metagenome | biome: gut microbiome; feature: rumen; material: SC-attached | host: Bos | place: Iran: Karaj | collected 2018-10 | reverse complement strand
ATATGTTGTTTTTACCAAAAGATTTTTTTAATAATGAAATAAATCAAACTATAATGTCAAGGCAAAGTTCTACATTTCATGAATTATCAAATGTAAATTCAAGTGAATTTTATGATTTTGAAAAAGAAGAAAGTACTAAAAGTAAAAATAAAACAGAAAAAATTCCGGATATTATTCCAATAGATTTATTTTGCTTTGATAATATTTCTTTTACACTTATTAAAACATTTTTTGTTTGTTTATGTAATAATTGGTCTAAAGAAAATAAAATTTCTTTTATTAAATCAAATAATTTGAATTTCAATGATGTTGATTTTAGTTTTATTTTTAACAATACAAAAAAATATTTATTATCTCAATTTATTGAAATAATGAAAAAATTTGCAAAAGAAAATGTATTAATAGATTCTATTACATTATTTTTTAATTTTTTAAATCAAATTATTTATCAATTTATTCATAATGAAAATAATAATAAAAGAGTAAATTGTTTATTTTATCATTTATTTGAATCAAAATTATTACTTAATAATTTCTTTAACTTTATTATATTTCAAGAATTTGATGAAAAAACATTACAATATATTGATACATCAATTACAGAAATTATAAATAATATTCTTTATTTTCATCCTACACCTTTCATTTTTTCATTTGTAAAAAAATCTTTTAATAATAAGAATACTAAATTAATTGGTATATTATTAAAGATTATTGAATATTTTATTTATATAACTAAAAATAATCATATTGATGAATCAAAAAATTCAAAAAAGAAAAATTACATTTATTATAATGAATTTCAGTTTCTAAGAGTATTTGAAAAATTGACTGAAATCAATGAATCATTTTTTATTGAATATATATTTTTTGATAATCTAAAATTATTTTATTCAATTAAAAATTTGTTAGTTGAGATTTCAAAAAATAAAATGATATTTGATCCTTATTTATATATCATGTCAAGTAATTTTGTAGAAGAAACGAAACGTAAAAAACAAAAATTTATTAATATTCAAACTATATTTCTAAATATTATTAATCTAACAATTTATCTTTCAAATATTCTTTTCACAAAAGAAAATGAAAATTTAAATGAAATTTCAAATGAAAATTCAAATGAAATTTCAACAGAAGTTAAGAAAGATAATATGTCAAAACCAGAAAAGATTTCTATTCAATTTTTAAAAGATATTATTGATAATTTAATCATTGAAACTCATACAGTTGGATTTTATATGGATAGAAAAAACCCAATTATTAAATTTAATAATAAAATTAAAATATCTGATTCGATTAAAAATAGAATACAAATATATGAAGATAAAAGAGATTTTGAAGCAATAAAAGATAATAGATTAATAACTTTAATGGCTTTTAATAATATATATAAATTTCAAGTGATTTTAGATAAAATAATTGAAAAAGAAAAAAAAGAAGATGAAGATTTATCAGAAGAAAGAATGGAATATAAAAATTATTTAAATGGTAAATTCCAAGAACAAGTAAAATCCGATTTATTAATGTTAAAAAATTCAATTAAAAAATTAGATAAAGAAAATACTAAAATTCCATTTATTGACGATAAAAAAGAAAATGTTTTATATACAAAAACTTTAGAATATATATTATCAAAAGAGAATTTTGTAACAACAGAAATGAATGAAAAAATAAAAGCAATTTATAAAAAAGAATATAAAGTTGAATTAGAACAAAGAGAAATGTCGTTAACATATAATAATCTAAAAGAATTCCAAAAAAATTTAAAAAAAAGAAAAAATTCCTTTAGTGATTGTGAAAATAAATGTTATTTAAATGGCCAAATAAAAATAAATCAAGAAAACAAAAAAATAATAAATAAAGTAAATAAAGAATATGACCTTGGAGATTTTTGTGAAATTGATCCAATTTTATGTTTAAAAAGAGATTTATTATTAAATAAATTAGGTTATTATTTTATTTATGATTTCTTTTATAATGCCCAATTTTTAAACATGAAATATCAATTCTTTTATAAATATGATATTTACGATGAAAAAAGTGGATTTAATAATCAAGCAAGTATAATGTCTTTAACTTTTCCTTCTTGGTTAAAAAATTATATGAATTCTGAAAATTATTATCCAAAAATGTTTTTAAGACCTGACCCTAAATTTTTTCAAAGAGAAACTTTCAGAATAGGACATCAATATTTTAAATATGATGAACAATTAATTATAAATAAAGAAATTCATTGTGAAAATACACATGGTTTGCTAAACACAAGTAATTATAATTTGTTTAAAAGAAATAGTGATAATAAAGATTTAAATTATGATTCAATTTTTGAATGTGAAAATATTTCGAATGTGCATACTTTATTTGGACATTTAATTACTAATAAAAATTATCTTTTATTTCAAAGTGATCTTAATGAAAACCTAACTGAAAAATATAAAAAAAAAGATTATTTATTTAGTTCTTTATCAGATGATTTAGAAAAAAAAGAAAAACAAATAATAATGAGATTAATAGATATACAAGAAATGATTATTAGAAGATTTATTTTTATTCCTCAAGCAATTGAAATATTTTTAAAAAATGGAAAAAGTTATTTTTTCAATTTTTTTTCTGAAGAAAAACTCAATAACTTTTTAACAAAAATAGCAGAAAAACAAAATAATTCAAAGAAAATAAATTTCCAAATAATTTCTGTTGAAAAAAATAAAAAATATATTGAAGATTATAAACTAAATATATTATCTCAAAATTGGGAATATGGAAAAATATCAACATTAGATTATTTACTTTTATTAAATAAATACTCAGGAAGATCATATAATGATATTTCTCAATATGTAATTTTACCTTGGACAACATTAGATATTGATAAAAATACTAATAGAGATTTTTCTTTACCAATGGGAGCTCAAACTGAAGAATTAAAAGAAAAAGCAATTGAAAAATATAATAATGGTGAAGAAGGTGAAAAATGTCATTTTCAATTATTTTATTCTTCTTCTTCTTTTGTAAATTTATATTTAGTTAGAATGGAACCTTATACTATTTTACAAATAAAATTACAAAAAAATTGTTTTGATGACCCTAATAGACAATTTCATTCTTTCAAAGAAATTTCTGAAGTTTTTAATCAAACTAGTGAAAATAGAGAATTAATTCCTGAGTATTATTTAATGGGAGAATGCTTTTTAAATTTAAATTATAATGAATTTGGGGTTAGAAGTAAAGACAAAGTTTTAATCAATAATATTGATACTGATTCTGAATCTGGTAAAAATTGTTTATTTTTTATTATTAAACATAAACAATTTTTAAATTCAATTCAAGTTAAAAAAAATATTAATTATTGGATAGACTTAGTTTTTGGTGTTAATCAAACTAAAATTTCACCTAATGAAATTCTAAATAAATTCCCGTATTTTTGTTATGATACAATAAAAGATAAATTAATAGAATTAAGAGATAACATTAAAGAAAATAGTGATGTTAGTGAAACAATAAAATTAAATGAAGAACATTTTGAAGAAGCCAGAAGATTAATTGGTACAATATTAGGTTTTGGACAAGTTCCTTTTCAATTATATAAAGAAATTCAAGCTCCATATAAAGAAATTGAAGGAAATTCAGACTCAAATCAATCGAATATTACAAAAATTGCAATGTTTTATAATAGTAATGAAAGTAAAATGGAACAAGTATTTAAAGAAAAAATATTATATATGAATTTTACTACTTCAGGAGAGAATCTTTATGTTTTAACTTATAATCAAATTAAAGTTGTTTCTTATTTATTAAAAGAAATTTATTCTATCAACATTAGTGAAAATAAACCTGCTATTATATATAATTTAAATTTTAATGAAGAAGACAAAACTAGTAAAGAAGTTAATTCAATGTCTCTTTATAAATATTTAATTTTTGATATTGAGGATGGAGCCTTTTTCTTTATTGGAGGATATTATGATAAAACAATTAAAATTTACAGTAATTATAATAAATTAACTAATGTTATTTTAACTGAAAATTATGTTTCTGCAATAAGAAAAATATCAAATCAAAATATTTTCTTTTCGGGACATGAAAATGGAAAAATAATAAAATGGGAAATAATTATAACTAAACCAAAAGAAATTAATTTAGAAATTAAAAAAATAAATTCATTTACCGCACACCATGATTTAGTAAATGCAATTGAAATAAACTTAAAATATAATGTAATATTAAGTTCGTCTGTGAATGGTGAATTAATAATCAGAAAATTATATGATTATGAAATATTATCAGTTATAAATAACCCAAAAATTATATTTTCTGATATTCAAATTGCAAATGATTTAATATATTCCTTAAATTATATTAAAAAATATAGTACTTTTATATTATATGGATATACTTTAAATGGTATAACATTCAATTCAACTAAAAAAGATATTTTTCTTCCACCTCATATAAGTGAAGAAAATGGAGAAGTAATATTAATTTCAGGAATTTCTATTTTCCAATATAATTTAACATTAGGAAAAAGAATGAGTTATCATTATAATATAAATGTTTCTGATTATTCTAACTTTAATGATAATAGAAGTTCTAAAGCTAATGTTCAAAATCAAAATAATAATTTAATGAGACAAACCTTTTCACCTAATAATGTTGTTGAAAAAAATGAAAGAATTCTACATTATTGTTATAATGAAAGTTGGAGAATTATTTTTTGTGCGTTTGAAAATGGAGTTATAATTAAAGAATGCATGAATAAGAAAGAAGAAGAAAATAAAAAAGAGAAAAAAAAAGAGAAAGAAAAGAAAAAACTTGAAGAATTAAATAAAGAAGTTTAAAATTTATTATTAAATTTTAAAAAAATTTATTGTTTAATTTTAGAATAAATTTAGTATAATTAATTATTTTCCTTTTTTTTAAATTTATAATTTCTATTGTTTTATTTATTATGAAAATATATTTAATTCCTTCATTATTACAATAAGATTTAGTTAGAATAAAAAATTTCCTAACAATATTCTCTAAAATTTGTTTGATTCATTAATATTGATATTTTGATTCAATGAATCTTCTATTTTTTTTGTTAATTTCTTTAATGATTAGAGATTAATTTATCTTTACTCATAGAATTTCCAATATCACATATAATATTATGAATTAATGACTTATTTAATTTTTTTTTTTGAGGTTTATGTTGAAACTAATAAATATATTCTTCTTTCAAAATAAAAATAATGATACTATTTACACATTTTTTTGTTTATTTTTAACTTATTTATTCGTTATTTTTTAAATATAATTTAAAATAAATTTATTGATTAATTTATTGTTTTTAGAAGTTTCCTTATGTAAAGATTTTTAAGTGATTTAATGTTTTTTTAAATTTTTGATAATGAGTTATTTTCCAAAATTAAGATTCATTCATTAATGCTTTCAAAGTAATTTTTTTATTTTGATATTTTTCAAATTTAAATAAAATTATCAACAAAACAACACAACATAGTTCAATATTATTTAATTTTGTTTTAAAAATTATTTGGTTTATTATATTAAATAAATTATGTATATAAGGAGATATTAATTCATTATTTAAGAATTTATCAAGTAAATACATTTTTAAATGTATTTTAGCAATATTTTAAAAAATAAAAAAAACTTTAATTAATAAAAATTTAAATTACCTAAAAACCTTTTGAAAAAATTAATAAAAAAGATTAAAAAAAAGAAAAGTCTAATAAAAAAATAAAATAAATGAATGCACCCTCCACAGAAGAAGAAACAAAAGAATATCCTCAATTAAAAATAGTAATAATAGGAGAATCTTCAGTGGGAAAATCGGCAATAATTAACCAATACATAAATCAAATATTTATAGAGCAAGCAATAACAACAATAGGAACAGATAAATTTTCAAAATTTGAGATAATAAATAATCAAAAAATAAAATTAAACGTATGGGACACAGCAGGACAAGAAAGATTTCGTAGTTTAAGTCCTTTATTTTTAAAAGGCTCTAATATTGTTTTAATGGTTTATGATATTACTAATAAATTTTCTTTTACAGAATTAAATAATTTTTGGATTGAAAAAGTAAAAGATAATACTGATAATATTATTTTAGGAGTTATTGCTAATAAAAGTGATTTATATGATATGGAAGTTGTTCCTATTGAAGAAGGAAAAAAATTTGCTTCTGATATTAATGGGGTTTTCTTCGAAACTTCTGCTAGAAATTTGGAAACTGTTAGAAATGTTTTTATTAAATTAGTAGGAGTTTATTTAGAAAAATATGGAAATAGTGTTAATCAAACCTTCGGAGAATCCCTTGATAATTCTCAGGACAATATAAAAAAAAAAGAAACTGTTGTTAGTTTTTTTATTTTAATTTAATAAATTATTGTTTTGTAATTTAAAAAAAGGTTTATTTTATGTTTTTATGTTTTATTATCTTTTATAATTGGTTCTTTGATTTTGAAAAATAAAATTTAAATTTTAATTTTTTAATTTATAGTTCAATAATTAAGATTAAATATATTTAACCATAATTATTTTAGATTTCAATACAAATTAATTATAAACAAAAGAATAAATAAAAAAGAAAGTATTATTAATATTATAATTATAGCATTTTAGGTTTTTAATTTAAATTGTTAAATTGAAAATCAATTTCCAAAAGGAAAAATTCTCTAAAACAATAAACTTAAAGATTTTTTAAACATATGTTTTTATTATATTAGTAAACAAAAAATATATTTTTATTATTTATGAAATAATCCTCATGAAATATAAAATTATTTGAAAATAATTTGAAAAATAAATTTAAAAAATAATCAAAATTATTTTTATTAAAAATTTATTTAAGTTATTAAAAAATAAAGAATAATAAAAAATAACTTAAATGAGTGAAATAGAAGCAACAATAAGTCGTATAGCTTCATATAAAGGAGTGGACAGAATTTTAATTATAAAATCAATAGAAACAGAAGACTCAATAAATTCAATAATAATGAGAAGTATGGTTAATGATAAAAATCCAGAATTAAAAAGTGAAAATGAAAGAGCAAAAGAAGATACATTTGCAAAAGTTATTCCTCAATTAGGAAGAGAAGCAAGATCATTAATAAGACAATTAGATGCTAAAAATGATTTAACTTTTTTAAGAGTCAGAACAACAGAACATGAAATTTTAATTGCTCCTGATAAAGAATTTTATTTATGTGTTCTTCAGAAAATCGGTAAGAAATAAAAATAAAATATTTTGAATAATTTCAAATGAAATAAAATTTGAAGAAAATTTTAATTATTTTTTTATATTTTTTGAATGGAATCTTTCATAATTATAATGATTAGTTTTTAATAATATCATAACGTCCTTCTTTTAATATTGAATTTGATGATTTACTCCTATTTGTCATATCATTTATTAAATATTTGTTTTAAGTTTCCAAATTCTTTTGAGAACTATTGTCCAAAACACTTTCTTATTGCTTTTTCTTTTCATTTTTTTACAAATTCTCTTTTAAAACTTGATTCAAAGAAATAAATACCTTCATTAAATTAATTGTAATTATTCATCTTTTGAAATTTGTCTAATTTTCTAGTTTATTTAATGTATTATCATCTAAAATAAATTTAGAATCTTCTTATATATAATAATTCTCTTTTATTTTATTGAGGTATGTCTTCTTTGTTTTTGTTCAGATATCTGAGTAAATAATAAGAATTATTTAATTAATTAATTTTTTTAAATTTTTTTTAAAGTGCAAAAATGAAATATACAATATAAATAGTTTTTCTTTTATTTTTAATGTTTAAAAATTATTTATTCTAAAATTTAAATAATTTAATTATTATTTCAGAGCATAATTGAATTAAATTTGCTTTTTGTTCATTAAAATAAATATTTTGATAATATCCATTATAATTATATTCATATTCTAAATCTTTTAGATTAATTTTAATTTTTTTTAAATAATACTAAAATTATTAAAAGATTATTTTATTCAACTGATAAAGTTTGAGCACAATTTAAATTTTTGAAAAGAGAATGAATATTATATACAAGTTTAAAAATTTTCCCATTATTTTAATAATCATTTTGAGTTTTGTGTTTATTTCTATTCCTTGTTGGCTTTTTTTATCTTTTTTAAATGAATTTATTTCTTTTTCAATTTCTTTTATATCATTCATATTTAATTTATTTTTGTAAATTTTTTAAGCAATAAGATTCTCATCATTATCTTTAATAACTTTTGAATCAGCTTGATTTATATAAGAACTTATTTGTTATTAATCTTTTAATTTGTTTTTTTACCATTAATTTTGCAATTTTCTTGAAGAAAATCTATAATTTTTACCCTTTTTAATTTGAGAATATAATTATTTACTTATTTTTTTTTATAATGTTACATATAATTGCGTATTAACATTTAAATTCTTGAATTTATATTCTTTTTATTTTCTTCATTTTCCTATTATTGTTATAAAAATAAATAAATTATCATAACTTCAATAAAGTGTTTAATTATAAAAATAAAATTTAAAAATAATGTTATTGACACAGAATTTATACAAAAATTGTCTTGATTCTTTAAAAATTAAGCCAGAAGATAGAACGGCTGATGATATTGATAGAATGTTACCTTATATAAATACTTTATTACCTTTTATAAATAGTTTAAAACAGGCAAATTTAAAAAATTTTAATGCTACTCTAAGAGAAATTTTACAAAATATGATATTAGAATCAGTTCCAAAAGATAGATTTGTATTAAAATATGGAGAAAAAGGAAATCTATTTTATATAATTTTAAATGGTTCAGTATCTATTATTGTAGTTAAAAATAGAAAAGGATATTTATCTGAAGAAGAATATATAGATCATTTATTACAATTAAGAAAAAATAAAGAAATTGAATTATTAAGAATGACAATAGGATTAAATAATATGGTGTATCATTTTGAAGAAAATTTTGACACTTGGTTAAAAAATCAAGTTTCAAAAAAAGATTCTCCATATTCAAAAGATTTACTACATCAAATGAATACAACTCTTCAATATATGAAATATAATATTGATTGTTTTCAAGATGGAGTAAATAATGAAAAATATTTAAAATTTGTTAATCTTCCTTATTTTCATGAAACAAGTGAAAAAAACAGAAAAGCAGTAACTATTCCATTTTATGAGTTTATAAATTCATTTTCAAATGGACAAACTTTTGGATATTTTGCTCTTGAAAGTCCAAATCAAAAAAGAACAGCAACTTTAATAACAAATGAAGATTGTGATTTTGGTGTGGTTTCAAGAGAAGTGTATAATAAATTATTAAAAAGTGTTAATGATATTATTAGAAGAAAATTTTATCAAACTGTTTATTCTCTTCCTCTCTTTAAAGATGTAGCAAGAGCAACTTTTGAAAATTATTATTATAATTTATTTGAATATAAACTTTTATCAAAAGGAGTTTTATTATTAGAAGAAGGAGAAATATCTAACATTATATATATTGTTAATTCTGGAGAATATGAAATTTCTGTTAAATGTAATGTTATAGAAATTAATAATATTTTAATTTTTTTAAAAGATTTAGCTGGAAAAAGGAAAAAAAAAAAACGATTTCCTGAAGAAGAAGAAAATGATGAATTAAATTTAGTTAAAAAATTTAAACCTGAATCATTTATGAATGCAATTAATAAAAAATATGATATTAAATTAGGAATAATTAAAAATAAAGATATTATTGGTTTACATGATTTAGTAAATGAAAAAACTTCAATTGCTCAATTTACTGTTAAATGCCTTATACATGATAGTGATGTTTATACTATTGAAAGAAAATTATATCAAAGAATGTATTTAGGTTATGAAGGAGAAGATTTTGTTAAAACTAAACTTCCTTTTTTAATTGATAGACTTGAAAGTTTTAAAAAAACGATTTTTAATAAAATTGAAAGAAAAGATAAAGAATTAAGAAAAAATAATATTCATTTATATCTCAAAATAAAAAAACCAGAAAATGAAATGACTTTATTAAGAAGCATTAGTAATAATCATAAAATTATAGAGATGATTAAAAGTAATCAAAAATTTTCAACTCATTTTACTACTTTCAATAGTCACTCATTTCGATTTCATGATTTAAATTTAAAAAATAAAAAAAAGAGAAATCCTACTAAAATTGATGATCATGCAAATACAGATGGTAATGTTACAAATTATCAATTACCAATAATTGGAAGTGGAACATTACCAAAAAAACATATAAATAAAATATTAAATAAAGGATTATATAGTACTATTTTTAGAAGTTATATAAATAATGATAATGATAGTGATAATTCAAATAATTTTAATGATTCTCAATCTAATAATAATATTTCTAATATAAAAAGTAATATTAATTCTAGTAGATTATATAATTCTACAAATTTTTCTTCTACTAAACGTGAAGTAGGAGTTTTTGACCCTTTAATAATGGATAAATTTAATTTTTGTTATAGAAATGCTATAAAAAACTTATTAAAAGAGTATAAAAAAAAATAATTTTTTTATTAATTTTTAAAACAAATGAATAAATTAAATATCTAATAATAAAAATTATTTAATATAAATGAAGACTCACAAAGTCTCATCATCAAGAAGAGTTCAAAGAAAATATGCTTTAGGAGCCCCATCATCAGTAAAAAGAAAATTAATGAGTTGTCATTTAACAAAAACTTTAAGAGATCAATATAAAATTAGATCACTTCCAATTAAAAGAGGAGATGAAGTTAAAATTTTAAAAGGAAAATCAAAAAATAAATCTGGAAAAGTAGTTCAAGTTTATAGAAAAAGAAATTGTATTTATGTTGATAAAGTTCAAAGAGAAAAACAAAATGGTCAAATGGTTTTTTTACCTATTAAACCTTGTTATTGTGTTATTGAAAAACTTTTCATTAATAAAGATAGAACTAAAACTATTGAAAGAAATGCTGCTATTAAAGCACATGCTGCAGAAAAATATAAACAATAAAATAATAATATTTAATGAAAATTGAATTAAGACTTTTTTATATTTTTTTAATTATTTCTTAATATATATTTAATCCTTTTAAATACAATTATAAGATTTAAGAAAAAGTATTTAAAATTATTAATATTTAAATCAAAAAATTGAATAAAAATAAAAAAGAAAATACAAATATATACTAAATATTTGTAAATAAGTAAATTATTAAAGTATGAATGTCATATATGCTGAACTATTAAGACAGAGATTTCTGGATGACCTTTTTTTGGGAATTTACTAATTTATGCAATATAATCTATAATTTCTTAAAATCTATCTGGATTTATTATTAGAGGATTGTCAACTAACCATATAAATTATAAAATATATTAATTAAATAATTTTAAAATTAAAATCTAAAGAATAATTGATTATATTTTTCTAAATATTATATATAAATTTAAAAAAGAATCATAAAACTAAAAGAATACACAAAAATTTAAATTAGCTCTTTTTTTCTTTTAATTCTTTTTATATTAATGAAACTAAAATCATATTTTCAAACATCAATTTTATTACAAAAAAAAGATTAAAATATATTTACTTGTGTTTCTTTTTGTAAAATTTAAAAAAAATTTAAATAAAAATTAAAATAAATTAGTCTTCTTCATGATTTTAAGAAAATCTTCTTCTCCAATTTCTCCATCACCATCTCTATCAGCTTCTTCAATCATTTCTTGTAATTCTTCAACAGTCATATTTTCTCCTAATTCTTTAGCAACTTTTTGTAAACTTTTCAAAGTAATTTTATCTTGTCCTTCTTCACAAATTAAATGAAAAGCTTTTTTCATTTCTTCAACAGGATCTCTTTCTAACATTTTTTGAGTCATTATATCAAGAAAATCTTCATATTTAATATTTCCTTCTCCTTCTTTATCAACTTCACTTAATATTTTTCTTATTTCTTCTTTTTTTGGTTCAAATCCTAAAGCTCTCATTGCAACTTTTAATTCTTTAGCATCAATTACTCCAGTTGATTCTGAATCAAATAAATCAAATGCTTCTTTTATTTCTTGAGCTTGTTCTTCTGTTATTTCTGTTCTATATTTTTTATTTGGTATTGTTGACTTTGGAGTTCTTCCTCTTGTTGCCATTTTTTTATTTAAGAGATTTATTATATGTTTTTAATTTTTTTTATTTATTTTTTTTTTAGATTAATAACATAATTAAAGATTAAATGAGGGATTATTTATTTTTTTTAAAAACAAATTATGTCTCTTCATTTTATTATTTGATATTGAACATTTTTCTCTTTAGCATAATTTAATAAATCTTCAACATATTTTTCTTTATTAGTTTCTATACATTTCTTTACAAAATTATTGGTTAATCTTGTAATTTCTTTAAAAGTCTTAGTTTCTTTTTTATTCGTTTTATTACAATGCTTTTTAATATCTCTTATAAATTTAACTTAATCTTAATTTTCTAAATCATTTTCTTTAATCATAATGCATTATACTATTAAAACAATAAATAACAAAAAATAAGATTAATTAAATTAATAATCATAAATAAAATATTAATATAAAATTATATTAAAATTATAAAAATAATTTTTATATAAACACCATATAAGAAAAAATATGGATTCACCAAAGGGAAATAAAAGTGGAATAAATGTAAAATACAATTATTTAATTTAAATCAATTAGAATTCAATTGATGGAGAAAGAGCAACAAATTTTGAAGCTCTTCACGAAAAAATAACAGGAACAGAAGAAAGATTAAATGATATAAACGAACAAACTCAAAAAAAATTTCAAATCGTAAAAGATAATATTAACAAAATCCAAAAACAAATTGAAGATGAAAGAGCAAAATTCGATTCATATACTGAAGCAAAAAATAATTATGTGAAAGTTTTAGAAAATAAAATAAACGAAAGAATAAATCAAGAAAGTGATTTAAGAAAAGAAATTGAAAGAAGATTTTCAATATTAATAGATGATAAATTTAATGCTTTGAAAATCGAAATATCAAAAGAAAGTAGAAATAGATATGAATGTATAGAAAATTTAAAAACATATTTAGAGGTAATTTTTAATATTAAATTATATATAGAATGATTTCCCAAAATTACAAGGATTAGTTAAATTTGAACAAGGTGAAAGAGAACAAAATGATGAAGCTATATCTAAAAAAATTTTAGAAGAAATATCAAAGTTACAAAGTATTTGTAATGAAGATAAAAAAACAAGAGAAGAAACTGAAGAAGCTATTTTAGAAATGTTAAGAATTATGATTACGAAAATGAAAGCTGATGTTGAAGGTGAAAGAAAAGATAGAGAATTAACTGAAGATACTTTATTGACTATTTTAGAAGATACTTGTAATAAATTAAATGCTGCTTCTCAAATTTAAATAACATTTAAAATAATTTTTTTTGAGAATTATTTAACCAAAGACTTTATTTTATTTAAGAAAACTTTAAATTGAAAAAATAAAATTTTATTTCCTTTTTAAAAAATAATAAAATAAATGAACAATTATAAATATAATAGAAATAATAAAAATGATCTTTCTCCTTTTAAAAGTAAAAAAGATAAAGAAAAAAGTTCTTTGTTTTGTTGTTTTAGTGCAAAAAAAAAGAAAGTTATTAGTAAAGTGGGAAAAGGAAATAATTCTCCAATTAGAATAGATAGTATTTCTATGAATAATAATATAAGAGAAAAAGATGAATCATTAATATCAAATAATAAAAATATTAATGATAGAAAATATGATGATAAACAAAGTGGAAATACAAATATTGGAGTTCTTAATGAAAATAAAGAAGAAAATGAAAAAGGAAAAAAACAAGATATGAAAAATAATATTAATCAAGTATTCAAAGATGAAAATAAAGAAATAATAAAGTCAAGTCATAGAAGAAATAATTCTTTTGATGTAAAATCAAAAGGTTCTTTTCAGTTAAATAATAAAAATAATGTAATGAGTGTAAGTAAAATTGTTGAAGAAGATATAAAAAATTTAAGTAAAGAAAAAGAAACTGAAAGATATAAAGATTTTAAAATAGTAATTACAAAAGAAAAATTAAGTAAAGACTCTTTAGAAGGAAATCAAAGACATACTTTAAATTTTGAAAGAATGGAAACTGTAAGTAAAGCTCAAACATATAAAGAAGGAAAACATACTGTAAGAAATGATCTTCCAATCAAAGATCTTGTTTCATATAATAATTCTAATGCTTCTTTAATCAATAAAATTCCAAATAATTATACACAAAATATATTAAATGAATTAACAAAAAATAAAAATGAAGTTAATAAAAAAGATATGGATAATAATATAGATATTAATTATTCTAAAGATAATAAAAGTGATAATAAAGAAAATAATGATAATATAAATAATGATTTAAAGAATGATATTAATAATAATAATAATAATATTAATAATGATACGGTTAATGTAATAAATAATGAAATTGATATTAATGATATAATTACAAATATTCCAGAAGAAAACAAAAGTGCAGCTGTTTTATATAAAGAAAGTAAATTTGAAGATTTAACAAAAAGAATATCAAATATATCAAGTCCCATAAAAAATAATTTACATGGTAATTTAAATTCTCCTGTTTCCTTAAATAAACAAATTCAAAATTTTAAGAATAATGAAAATCAATTAAACATAGAAAACCAAAATGAAAATGAAAAATCCCCAAAATTAAATTATATAAACGATAATGAAGATTTATTAAAAAATGGTCAAATATTAATAGAAGAAGTAAAAGTAGAACAAACACCAAATCAAAGTATTACAAAAAATGAAAATAATACTGAGAATATAGATGAGGATATAGATGAAGATTTAGGAATTGATGATGAACATAATGAAAAAGACATTAAACTACATGATACTCGATCAATAATTTCATCTTATGTTATTTCAATGCCAAAAATGGCAAATTTAATAAGTGATTCCATATCTTATGCTCCTTCAATTGTTAGTAAAACAGATAGTCAATCAAATTTATTCAGAATTAATAGTAATCAAAAAATAAGTATAATTCCTCCTAGTGTAATTGATGATAATGAAGTTGAAATTACTAATGAAAATGGTGAAGGTTTTAAAGCTTTTATTGAAACTCCAAGATCTTCTAATTTTAATTTTAAAAAAGATTATTCAAGAGAAAATAGTCAATTTAAAGGTATTTATGAAAAAATTGATAAGAAAGAAAAAGAAATTAAAAGATTAAATGAAAAAATAAATCAACTTTCTTCAAAAATTCAAAGCTTTCATGAAGAAAATAAAAAATATGAAAAATGGATTGAAAAAGAAGAAAATGAAGGTGAATTATTGAGACATATGCTTAATTTTTTAACAAAAAATAAATAAATATAAATATTTAATTATATTAATTTTTATATATTATTAAATAAATAATATATTAAAAAAAAAAATGAATATTCACATTCAAATACTTGAAGTTTTTCCTTCTATTTATGAAATTATAGAAAATGAAGATGATAATATTATTTTAATTTTTATAATTAAAGGTGTGCAACATGTTTTTAATATGATTGATGTAATTGAAGAGAAAATAATAATTTCGTTAAAATTAAAAGAAATAAAGTCTCTTATTAATTATGAAATTTTTAGGAATGAAAATTTAATATGTGAAGGAGATTTTTTTCCTTTTAATGAAACAAAATGGATAAATTCAAAAAATTTAAAAAATCCAAAATCAGTATCTCATAATTCATTTGATTTCATGAAAATAAAAATGAAATGTACAATTATTAACGATAATTTAATAATGAAAAATAATATTAAAAAAAATTCAAAGTTAATTAAAAAAACTGGTTTATCAATAAATAATAAGTCAATATCAAAACAACAAACAATAACAACTAAAAAGTCATTTAATAATAATTCAACATTTGACAAAATAAAAGAAAATAATATGACTAAAAAAAATAATGTTAAATTAAAACATAATAAATCATGTGAAGATACTGCAAATCATTCAAAAACAATATATTCTTCAACAAATCAATTTTCAATGGATGATTCTATGAATAATCATTTATGTAATAGTGTTTCAGGTAGAAATTATACTATAAGAAAAAATAATGAAAGTAAAGAAACTAGAGAAAACTTAAATAATATTAAAAGATTAAATTCTCAAAGAGTTAAAACAAGAAAACAACACAATTCTTATAATTTATCAATGAAAAGTAATTCAAGTGGAATTTATAAAACTTCTGCTTCAAGTATAAGAGACAATAGTAAAGATATTTTAAGAATGAATCATAATAATAATAATTTTAATTTATTTAATTTTAATAGTTTTCATTTTAATGAAAATAAATTGGATGATAATTTTAAATCTATTGATGAAGCAATTATTGATAAAGAATTTGAAAATGGAATTGAAAATGATGAAATAATATGTTTTACTAAAAAAACTAATAAAAAATATTTAGATAATGATTGTTCCGTTGATAGTGTTTCTTCTTTTAATAAAATTACTAATGAAAATGATGATGAAATTATGAATTTTGACTTTGAAAATTTAAAAAATGATTTTGACATTTTTTATACTGATGAATATTTAAATAATATTGATATTGAAGTTATTGAATTAGAAGTTCAATTATTAATTGAAAAAATATTGGAAATACAAGAAGCTTATCATTTAGAATTAAGATTTTTAAGAAAAAAAAATATATCTATGGATAATACTAATAATTTATTTTTTGAAAAATTAAATGTCTTAAATAAAAAGATTTCAAAATTAAATCTTTTAATTGATAGAAAAAATTTAAGAAAAAATAAAAATTCATTTGTTCAAGAGAATAAAACAAAAAATGATTTAGATATTATTAAAGCAAACAAAGAAGAATGTAATATATGGAATAATATATTTAATAGAAATGAAAAAAAGAAATATTTAATGAGCATTTTCAATAAATTAGTATTACAAAAATACAATATTAGAAAAAAACATTTAAATAATATACAAAGATTAGTATGTGAAAAATTAATAAATAAATATAATATTCATTATTCAAATCAAATATTTAGAAAAGAAAATCTAATTAATAATAATAAATTAAGTCCTATTAATCAAATTAAATCATCTAAACATTTTAAAAGTAAAAGTATATCACATCCTCCAAAACCAATTTCACCTAACCAAAATATAAAATTAATAAAATCCAAACAAAAAACTATAAGAGGATTTAAAACAAATGTTCTTATGAAAAAAGCAAATTAATTCAATTTTTTATAATATAATTAATTTATAATTTATATCTCTTCCTACTTTTAGTTATTATAAATTACTCATTTCATAATTAATTTTTTAATTAATTATTTAATGATTAAAAAATAAAAATACTTTATATTATTTAAATAAAAATATAACCACTATTCAATAATAAAAAACTTTTAAGAAAAAAAAAATAAAAATGTCAAATTTACTTTCAGATGAAGAAGAAAATAGACTTATGAAAGTAATAAATCATAAACCATTATGGAGAGATCCCTCAGTTCAATCAAATGATTCAATATCAAATGGAATAAGTATACAACCTTTTAAAACTTTATCTTCATATCATTTATGGATTAGAAGAAATTCTGTAATATTAAATGAAACTGATGAATATGTTTATATTTCAGGTTGTAATTTAATTTTTGAGAATTATGAAACAAAAAAACAGAAATTTATTCCTTTGAAAACAGATTCAATTGTCACTTCAATTTATCGTCAAAAAAGTTCAACAATGGAAAATTTACTTTTTATAGGAGAAAAAGTAAATCCTAATGAAGATAAGAAATATTATTCTGGAAAAGTTGAAATTATAAATTTAGATTGTAATGTTTTAAGAGAAAAAATAATTTTAGATTTTGGTGCTTATGTAGATTATAATAGTTATGTTTATGATTGTGTAGCTCAAGAAGAAGGAGATCTTTGTTTGATTATATTAAGAGATGTAGATAATGAAAATCATTCAAAAGTATTTATTTGGAATTATATTGTTGGATTATTACTTGCAATTGAAGATTTTGATTATAATTTTGAAGGAATTAAATGTTCTCCATATAAAAACCCTAAAAATCAATTCTTATTATATTCACATAATTCTGTTATTTTAATTGAATATGATAGTATGAAAAGAAAAATTGAAACTAATCATATTTTTTATGATAAAAGTGAAGAAATTATTACAGATGCTGAATTTATTAAAAGTGATAAATTACAAGGAATTATTATTTCTTTTCAAAATGAATGGTTTGAAATATATAGATTTGGAATACATGAAGAAACTAAAGAAAAAAATCCTTTATATGTAAGAGCTGATTATATGTGTTTCATTAAAGAAGAATGGATCAAAATTAAAGATTTTACACCTAAATATTCAGTTAGACCTTTTTATTTAGATTACTTTATTCATCCTAATCAAACTGGATTATTACCTAGTTTTCACAACACTGAAAAAAAATTATCACTCAGTGCAAAGAATAATCCTATTAAATATATTATAACTAGAGGTGATTTTATATTCTTATTTTTAACTAATTCTCCTATTGTTTTTATTTTACAAATTATAACTGATAGTAATTACAATGCAAAAGTTAAAGTAGTTAGTATAGAAAAATTGAATCAAATTCCTTCTGTAAATTATTCAATTAGCATTGATTCAAAAATGTCTAAATTTATTTTAATAAATGGTGATTCAATTCATAAACCAGATTCTCAAGTTTTAAAACAAAGAGAATTAAAAAAAACAGGAGAAATTAATTATTCCTTAACTGAAGTAAATCTCCATTATTATAAATATAAAATAGATTTAATTGAAGAATCACCATCATTTACATTTATAAGTGAAATACTAGAAAATACAGGTTTAGGATATAAAGCAAATAAATTACATTTAACAAACACTCCTAACTTTTTAATAGTAAATAATGGTGAAAATTCTCAAGATTTATTTATTTATAATCAAATTCAAAAATATCCAGATGAAGTATTTTCTGGAAAAAAAAATTTCGATGCAGGAATTCAAAATTATATTCTTAAAAGAACAAATTTTTATAAAGATAGCGTAGATTACAAATTATTTATTCATAAAAAATTAGATGAAGCTCCAATATCATTAGCATTTAGTCCATTAGGAAAATGTTTCTTTTGTGCGTATAAAGACTCAGGATATTTATATGCAATTTTAGGACAAGAAATAAAAGAAGTATTTAAAATAGCAATGTATTGTAGAGGAGCAGTATTTAATGATTCAGGAACTTATTTAGCTTTTGCAACAAGTGAATTTGAAAGTGAATTTATAATAAATATATTTAATATTTCTACATATGAATATGAATATATGATTACTAAAGTTCCCTGTCCAACTAAATTATTATTTGTAAATGATACTAAATCTATTATTGCTCATTTTAATGATAATAGTATTAATATTATTGGATGGGAATTAAATTGGAAGAAAAGACTAATGGAAGGAATGAGTACAAATCCAAAATTAAAACTTGAAAGAGAAGAAGATAATGAGAATGTAATATTAAAAATAAGTGATTTTAGTGGAACTATATTAGACTTTGCATATGATCCTTCATTAGATTATTGTTTAATAACAAGTGCAGATAAAAGAGAAAGAGTATATAAAGGTTCTAAAGAAGATAAACATTGGGAATGGTATTCAGATACAATTTATCAAACTTGTTTAATAATAAAAAAATATGATACTGTCATTTTTGGAACTAATTTAGGAAGTTTAAGAAGTTGTTTATGGCCTATTCAAAATATGAATAAAGATTCTAATAATGTTGATCATCCTCAATATAATGAAATATTTATTCATACTGCACCTATTAATTCAATTGTTGTTTCTAGAAATTTACATTTATTATATTCATGTTCTGAAGATGGAAGTATTTTTGTTTCTTGTATTACTTGTGTTAGTAATGATTATCCTTTTATTATTACTAATTATTTATCTTTTAATCCTGTTAATATTTTACCAAAGAAAATGTACTTTAATTATAAAGATATCGTTTATTTAACTGAACCAATTTATCAAAGTAAAATTGATGATTTTAAAAAGAAAAAAAATGCTATTCAAAATTTAATTGGAGAATTTCAATCAAATAAAGAAAAATTAATTCAAAATAATGCTAATGCTTTAGATAAAGAAAGAACAAATTTAACTGAAATTTTAGAAAATAAAGTTAAAGCTGTAAAAGAAAAAGAAAATGAAAAAGAAAAAGTGACTAAAACTTTAAAAGAAAAAAGAGAAAATGAAATTAAAAATATAAGAGATGAATTAGGAGTAATGAAAAAAGAATTTAAGGTTCAAAAAGAAGATAAACAGATTGAAACAACAAAATTAATAAATTGTATTAAAATTGCAAAAGAAAAATTCGAACAAAGAAAATTAGAAATTGAAAATATGAGAAATAAAACAAATACAAATATAGCAAATTGTTTAGAAAATATGCATCAAATTTTAGTAGATAAAAAAAATGAAATTGATAAAATGATTGAAGATAAAAAGAAAAAATTCAATTTAGAATGTGAAAAAAATGAAGATAAATATGAAACTCAATTAAGAGAAAAAGAACAAGGATTTAAAGATTTTTTAGAAGATTTCGAAGAAAAAAAAAAAGAAACTGATAATGAAAATATGAAAAAAGATAAATATAATAAAAATTTTGAAGAAAAAATTAATGAATGGGAAAATCATTTAAAAGAATTAAAAGTTAATAATGAAGAATTAATGGAAACTTATATATTTAATACTTTAAAATTAAATCAAATGAATCAATTATTAACTGATAATGAAAATAAAATATCAGGAAAAGAAAAATTAGTAAAAGAAAAAAGATTAATTAATGATAGATTAGAACAATTAAGATTTGTTTTAGAATATCAAATTAAAAACTTAATTTTAGAAAAAACACCAATTGAAGAACAAATAAAAAATTTCGAATCTTTACATTCTGATTTTTATAAAAGATTTAATTTATTATATGCTGAATTATTAAATATAGGAGAATTAATAGATAATAATCAAAAGTGTATAGAAACTTATAGAGATGAATTATCAGATACAAAGAAAAATTTATATAGATTAAAAAATTTATATAAATCAATAGATATATCATTAAATACAATATTAAAAGATAAATTAGAAAGTAAAAAAGATATAATAGATAAAATATTCCAAGTATATCAAACTTATTTATATAATTTTGATGATGGAAAAAAAGAAT
>JAEEGK010010554.1_pt1 | contig 21284 bp, 14 predicted proteins | sample 8958771 | NCBI WGS metagenome assembly JAEEGK01 (sample SAMN16246547, study PRJNA631951) | gut metagenome | biome: gut microbiome; feature: rumen; material: SC-attached | host: Bos | place: Iran: Karaj | collected 2018-10 | reverse complement strand
CCAATCCCCAATCCCCAATCCCCAATCCCCAATCCCCAATCCCCAAATTGTTTAAATTGTTTATTAAAATTTTTATTAAAATTTTTTGAATATGATGTTTAAATTATTTTTAAAATATTTAATTAGATTTTAAAGAGTTTTAATAAAATATTATATAAATATATTTTTCAATGAATACCCCAGAAGGTATAATTAGTGAAAAATTTCAACATAAAATTAATAATCAAATATTTCAATTTTGGGTGATAATTGACAACAATATGATTTTAGTTTCCATTAAAAAATTAAATCCAGATATCAAATATGAAAAATCTTTTACAAAAGAGGATTTATATTATTTTGGTAAAGATGATCCATTTAATAAGTTAATTAGTTTATTAAAGAATAATCAATTTAAATTGAAAAATAAAGATAATAAAATTATTTTAAAATTTATTAAAGAAAATGAATGTACTAGTTTTACAATTAATATACCTATTATAAGTGAAAATTATGATAGTCAAAATAATGTGAATGAAAGCAATATTAAAGACATTCTAAATTCTGAAATAAAAACATTAAATGAAGAAGAATTAAATAAATTAAAAAATCAATTAAGCAACTTAGAAATGAAAATTATATATATTAAAAATAAAATAGAGAAAAAAGATGTTTATAATGAAACAATACTTAATTCAAAGATTTTAGTTAAGAAAGATATTAAAATTATTGAAAATTTTATAAATCCAAATGATTACAATGAATTTAAATTATTATTTAGTACTTATAAAAGTATTGATGATTCAATAGAAAATATGCATAAATTTTGTGATAATAAAGGACCAACTATTATAATTATAAAAGCAAATGGAAAAATTTTTGGCGGTTATAATTCATCAAATTGGGATAAAAGTGGTGAATATAATAAACCTGATTTAAAATCAAAAAATTGTTTTCTTTTTTCTTTAGATAAAAAAGAAAAATATACTTTACAAGATGAGAATTATTCTTGTCTTGGAAGTAAGAGTTTTATATTATTTGGTCAAAGTGATTTATGTATTTGGAATAATTATAAAAAAAAAGAAATAAGTTTTTCTGAAAAAAGCTCTTATAATATTCCAGATAATTTTGAAATGACTGGAGGAAAAAAAAACTTTAAAGTTGATGGTTTTGAGGTTTATTCTGTAAAATAAATTTTCTTTGAATCATTTTAAATTCATATTTTTATATGAATTAATTGTTTATTGGTTTATTGATAATATCATCTTTATTATTCATAAAAAGTAGTGTTCTTTTTTTTTATTCAATTGTTTTTTAAAAATTGAATATGATTGTTAATAAAATTAATTTTATTTATCATGTTTTTATTAATTTCTATCTAATTTCTTTAATTTTTTTTTAAATTTAAAAAAGGTATATAAAAAACAAATAATGCTTTTAAATATTAAATTTAAATATATAATAATAATCTAATTATTTTATTGATATTATATTTATATTTTTTATTTACATAACACTTAATCATTTTTTAATTTGTATAATTATTATAAAAAGGATTAATATTCCCATAACCTTGATTTCCATTTGGATTTCCCATATAAACATTTTTCCCTAAATAATTATCGTTATACATTCCATAATTAAAATCACTTCCATTTTGTTGCATAATAAAATTTTGCTGACTTTGCTTATTAATAGGATTAATCATTAAATTCATATTTAAATTATTTCCTTGATTAACATTAATATTATTATTATTAATACTTTGATTATTAACAATATTTTTTTCATTAAGTGACTTATTCAATTTAATCATCCATTTTTTACTAGACTCATCTAAATTATTAATAAAATTATTATCTTTCATAATAGAAGGAATATTTTCCTTTAAAATTCCTCTAACTAAATAAAAATCAGCTAATCTAGCATAAGCTCTAATAATATGTCTAATTAATCTTTTACTAGGATTATTAATAATCATATGATTTAAAACAGATGAAATAGCAAAAAATCTTTCAGCAGTACTACAAATATATTTAAGTCCATTTTCATCTAATAATATTCTTTGTACAATAAAAGTAGCAATAGTTTTACTTAATTCACTACCATTTTCCATAATTCTAAGACATAAAGGAATAATTTCAGTATTTAATAAATAATTAATAACATCACAATTATCGACTTTAACAAGAGCCCCAATAACACCAAGTGCAGTTAATCTTAAATATTCAAAAGGTCTTGATTTATTAACAGTATTTAAAAAAGGAAATAAAAAAATAGGAATTTGTGCTGATAAAAAAGAATTTCTTGTTTCTTTATGTGAAGCTACACATTGAAATAATGCTAATACATTACAAATTTTATTTGATGTTTGAATATTTAATGAAGGTGGTGAGAGTAATTGATATGTATATATTATTTCTTGAAGTAATGTTGCTATTGTTCCAGTTGAATACCATAAGTATAATGCTAAGTCTTTAAATGATTCTTTTTTATGAGATATTTGACTTAATGCATTTTCTCTTTTATTTTCTTCTTTTATTTCATTTATCCATTTTATTAATTGAGTAATGTCTTCTTCATTTTTTTCATTTTGAGATATTGAAGATTTTATTATTTTTGGTGATTTTATTTTCATTTTTTCAGTTTTTATTTCGTTTTTTAATGGAGATTCGGATAAGTTATTTTTTGTATTTTGGGTTTTTTGGTTATTGGAGTTTTCTGTTTCTGACATTTTTTTATTATGAATGATTTATTTTTTTATTTTTTTTTATATATATATATATATTTTATAATTTATATTTTATTATTTATTATATATGTCAACTGCTTCGTTTATTTTTTTTAAATTTTCACTGAATTTTTCTTTTAGTTCTTTTAATTTTGATAAAGAGAAATTTTGGATATTTGATAAATCATTTAAAGCAATTTTATTATTTAATTTTCCAATTATCTTATTTTTTTCTTCTAATTCTTTATTTGCTAAATTTATTAAATCATTAATATTTTCTTCATTTGAAATAACAGTTTGAGTATTCCTTTTATTAAATAAATATGTATTTATAACATAATTTTCTAATTCTTCTTTTTCTTTTGAAATCGTTTCAAATTGTTTTTCTAATTGAATATATTTATTATATAAATTAATATAGTCTAAATCATTTTTTATTGGATTTTGATTTTGAGAATTTAAATTTTTTTCTTGTTCATTTTCATCTTCTTGTAAAAAATCATCATCATATCCTTCATCTTCATTACTTTGTTCTAATTCTTCATTTAAATAATCATTTTTTGGTCTTTCAATTTCTATTTTTTTTTCTATTTCTATTTTTGTTTTTTCTTCTTTTTTTATTTCATTTTCTTCTTTATTCATTTCTGTTATTGGAGTTTCTATTTTTGGTTCAATTTCAATTTTATTTTTTAATTTTATATCTTCTGAATTTATATTTATTTTATTTTCATCTATTTTTTTTCCTTCTTTTTCTTTTTCTTTTCTTACATTATAATTATCATTTCTATTATTATATTTATTTTTTCTTTTGTAATTAAAATTATCATTTTCATAATAAAATTTTTTATTATCAAATGAATTATATTCTTGTTTAATTGGATTATAATTATCAGTAATTTCAACTTCAATATTATTTCCTTTTTCATAATAATTATAATATGAATTATTTTTTCTATTTTTATTATTAAATGAATCATTATAATTATATTTTTTAGTCTTATTATAATAATTATTATATCCTCTTTTGTCATAATAATAATTTTTATTATCATTATAATTATAATAATTTTTATTCCTATATCCATAACTATTATCTTTTTTATATAATTGATATTTTTGTCCAATTTCTTCTTCTTCTTCTTCTTCATTTTCTTCATTTTCATTTTCATTTTCTTCTTCATTTTCCTCATTTTTAATATCCATTTTTAAATTATTGTTTAAATCTTTTTGATTATTTTCATTATTTCTTTTATCATTAGAAGTAGAAATTTGTAAAGTTTCTTTATAACTACTAGTATTTAATAAAGGAATATCATTATTTTTTTTTCCTTTTTTTTTCTTCCCTTCATTTTTTTTATTAGTACTTTGTATTAATTCTAATAAATCTTCTTCTAATTTTTCATTAGAAACTTCACTTTGTTTTTTTAAATAATCAATAATATCATTATTTTTTAAATTTTGTGCAATTGCCAAAGGCGTTTGACCATTTTTATTAATTTGATTACTTAAATTTTTAAGATTTAATTCTTCAACTAAAAATTTAATAATATTAATTTTTCCACTTTTAACTGCAATATGTAAAATATTATTTCCATTACAATCACTTTCATTTAAACTTGCTTTAGCATCAAATAATAATTTAATTATTTTTATTATATCATCATCACTTGAAATTTCTGATAAAATTGATAAAGAAATTGGAGTTAAATTTGTATATTCTTTTATAAAACTTGAATGTTTATTTTTTGCTTTTTTTTCACTTGAAAAAAAATTTAAATCAAATTTATAATTTTGAATTAAATAATTTAATAATTTATATCTTCCATAATAAGAACAAGCACCAATAACATTTGAAGTAAAAGCATTTTTTTGTTTTTTAGATAATCCAATAATACCATTTAAATTTAATAAATTTTTCCCAAATTGATGTTTCATTAAATAAAAAAATATTTCTTCATCTCCTCCAATACAAGCTTGTAAAATTAAAGGACAATCAAAATCAATATAAAGTTCTTTTTGATCTTTTATTATTAAATCTGAATTATCTGGTAATATATTATTATAAAAACTTAATGCATTTAATGTTGGATTTTGTGTTGGTTTTATTCTAAAAGTTTCTATCATATATTTCATTATTTGAAAATTTTGATGAAAAATTGATATTGATATAAATTCAAACCAATATTCTGGTCTTTCTTTTATTATTTCTATAAATTTTAATACTTTTTCATTTGATTTTTCTTTTATTGATGGCTTTATTAATTCTATTACATTGTTATCAAACATATTTTTAAAGTTTTGAAGATCTTCTATATTTTTAGGTATTTTATTTGTTGACATTTTTTTATTTTTAGAAATAATATTTTTTGGTTTTTTAGATTTTGCGATTTTGAAAAAACAATTTTTTTTTTTTTCTTTATATTTTAAAGTATGAATTAAATAAATTATTAATTTTTCTTTTTATAAAATTTTATAAATTAATTTTATTTTAATATTTATATATATTTTATTCTTAAAATTTCCTTCTTTTATATTTGTAAAAAATAATTTAACTTTTATTCATTATCTTTTCTATCAATAGTCATTGATTCAATTCCTGTTATATTTATACTATTTTCATCAATTATTTCTTCATTTTTTTTTTCTTTTACATAATCTTCAGAAGTTTTATGACAAACATTAAAAGGAATAAGTACTCTTGGTCTAGAATTATGTTTAACAAATGAAGTAAAATAAACAGTAACTTTAATATGATATTTACATTCAAATAATTCAGTAGAAACTGAACAAAAAAAATCATCAATATTCATTTCATGTTTATTAGTAAAATCCCAATTTTGTAAATTAACATATTTTAATTCATTATCTTGTAATTTTAAACTAAAATTACAATCACTTTTTGCTTGACTTGATATAATCCATTTAACAATACATCTTGATAATACATGTTCTTCTTTAATTATTTTATCTACATTTTTTATATTAATTTCTCTTATTAAATTGATTTTAATATTATTAACATCATAACTACTTTTATTATCTATTTTAATTTTAAAAATAATCAGTTCTCCCATTTTTATATTACTTTTTTGTAATTTAACAGATGCATCACAATTTCCTTTATTAAAAAAGATACTTGTAATATTACTTCCAAATTTTATGAATAATTCAGAATTTAATTTTAGAACTTTTTTAACTAATATTGTTTTATAATTTGTATTTAGATGATTAGATTCATTACATTCAACAAATAAATAATATCTTATACAAATTTGATATTTATTTGTGAAAAATTCAAAACTTGGAGGAACATCATCTGGAATTTGTATATTAAATGAAATTTTTTTATTTTCTTGATTTATTTCATATTTTTTTTTATTAAATTTAGTTTTTCTTTTATTCATCTTTGAATTTATTATACAAATTTCTTTCTGTAATAAATATATCATTAAACTTGAAATAATGTTTTCTGTATTTAATGTTATTGTTCCATTTATTATTTCACCATTATAATATATATTTTTATTTTCATTAATATAAATATCTATTATATTATTCTTTTCATTATTATTTTGTTGTTGCATTTTAAAAAAAAATACTAAATAACAAACAAAAAAAAATTATTCTTTATTTAAAAAACCATAATTATAAAAAATTAAATATTTAAAAATTAAATTAATAAAAATTAAATGTCACTATCTCCATATGATTTAACATCAAGTGAATTTATTCTTTGTTCAAGTAATATTCAAATAAAAGACTCATCAATGTTAATTGGAATATCAATAATAGACAGTTATAATAAAACAATAAAACTAACTCAAATTTTAGATACATCATTTTTTACTTTTTTAGAATCATTACTTAAACAAATTATCCCGCCTCATGAAGACACAAATTATTTTTTTTTAGGAAATACACCAAATAAAACAATAACAAACCAAATAAATTATATTATTAAAGGAATTGGTTGTATTAATGATTATAGAGTTGAAACAAATGATAAAATATTTCAAGAAAAAATAATTGATTGTTGGTCTGGAATAAAACTTTTATTTGATGAAAATAATTTTACAACTTATACTGTTTCTTTTAATTCATATGATTATATTTTACCATTAGAAACTTTATATCATACTTTATCATATACTAAAATTTTACAAAATATTCAATTTCAAAATTATTTTAGTTTAGAAAAATTTAATAATAAAGAATTTATGAGTTTTGATGTTTCTTGTATTAAATGTTTAAATTTATTTGATAGTTTAGAAGAAAGGAAAAATTTTTTATCAACATCAACATTACAAAAATTAGCAAAAAATACATTTTCAGGAAATAATAATGGAACAAATAAAACTTCAATTTTTCAAATATTAAATAATTGTTGTACAAAATTTGGTGCAAGAACATTAAGAACTTGGTTAATTCAACCATTACAAGATATAAATTTAATAAATGAAAGATTAAATTTAGTTGAGTCTTTAGTAAGTAGAATTACATTTAATAGTAATTTAAGAAATGATTATTTAAGTAGAATTGATGATATTCAAACTATTAATATGAAAATAGCAAAATTTGCAAATAGAAAAAAAGAAAAAAATTCAACTACTTATTTAAAATTAGTTGACTGTGCTAAATTACAAAGATGTATTGGTGTTTGTACTGAATTATTTGCTTTTTTAAAAATGTTTGATGGAGAAAATAAAGATATATTTTATAATAAATATGTTGTTGATTTTCAAAAAATTTTACAATTTTTATCTAAATTAGAAGAATTAATTTCAAAAACTATTGTTTATGATTCTGAAAGTAGAGATTATACAATTAATCCTGAAATTGATGATGATTTAAAAAAAATAAAAATGAAAATAAGTAAAAATTACAATCAAATTTTAAAAATAAAAGAAGATATTGAATATCAAATAAATTCAAATTTAAAGAAACCAAAAAAAATTGGTTTAGAAGAATATGTAAATGCAGGATATGTTTTTGAATTATCAAAAGCAGAAGGTGATAATTTCTTATCAGAAAATGATGAATATCGTTTAGTAATTTCAAATAAAAAAACAATAACAATAACAAATTCAGAAGTAACTGAATTATCAACAGAAATAAAAAACTTAAGAACTGAATTTAAAGATAGAGAATTTGTATTTTTAAAAAAAGTATTTGAAATAATATCAACATATCATCCTTTATTAGAAAATTTAATATCACTTTTATCATCATTAGACATTTTTTCCTCATTTGCATATTTAGTATCAAATAGTAAATTTCCATATACAAAACCAATAATAACAGAATCAAGAAAAGAATTAGAATTAAAAGATAGTCGTCACATTTTATTAGAATATTTAAATACAGAACATTTAATAGTATCAAATAATATTTTATTAAATGCAAATACCAATAATATTCATTTATTAACTGGAATTAATATGGGAGGAAAAAGTACTTTTTTAAGACAAGTTGGTATTTGTGTTATTTTAAGTCATATTGGTTGTTTTGTTCCTGCAACTTATGCTAAAATTCCTATAATTGATCAAATTTTTACTAGAGTTGGTGCTGGTGATATTATGCTTAAAGGAATTTCTACTTATATGAATGAAATGATTGAAGTTAGTTCTCTTATTAAATCTGCTTCTGATAAAAGTTTATTGTTAATTGATGAATTAGGAAGAGGCACTTCTACTGATGATGGTGTTGGTATTTCTTTTGCTATTATTTATTATATTTCTCAAGTTTTAAAATCTTATTGTTTATTTGCTACTCATTTTTATGAGTTGACTGAAATGGAAAATTTACTTTCTAATATTAAAAATTTTTATATGGGATATAATGTTATTTATGGACAAGTTGTTATGGATTATAAAGTTTTACCTGGGAAAAATAATTCATCTTTTGGTGTTGGAATGTTTAAATCATTAGATTTTGATTCTGATACTTGTACAATTTTAGATAAATTTATAAAAGAAGAAGAATTAATTGAAGAAAAGGAAAATCAAATGAGATTATCAAATTAATAAAAAAATAATATAAATAATTTAAAAAACTAATAAATAAACCAAAAAAAAATAAAAAAAAACAAATTTTTAATTTAAACAATAATTCAAATCAAATGTAAAAAAAAAGATAAAAAAAAAATTTTTTTTAAAGAGGTAATTCACCAGAATCAATAATAACAACTTCTTGAGTAGGTCTTCCACTTCCAGTTCCAACAGCTTCGATTTTTTTAACAATATCCATTCCTTCAATAACTTTTCCAAAAACAACATGTCTTCCATTTAACCAAGGAGTTTCAACAGTAGTAATAAAAAATTGACTACCATTAGTATTAGGACCAGCATTAGCCATTGAAAGATAACCAGGACCTTCATGTTTAACTTTAAAGTTTTCATCTTTAAATTTCATACCATAAATACTTTCACCTCCAGTTCCATTTCCATTAGTAAAATCACCACCTTGAATCATAAAATTAGGAATTATTCTATGAAATTTACTTCCTTTATAATGTAATGGTTTTCCACTTTGTCCAACTCCATTTTCTCCTGTACATAATGCTTTAAAATTTAATGCTGTTTTTGGTACTGTGTCACCGAAGAGACCAAATACTATTCTTCCTACTTTTTCACCTCCGATTGAAATATCAAAAAATGTCTTCATTGTTATTTTCTGATCATCACATGATATTATTAAGAAACATAATGATATTAAAGTTAGAAATTTAGTTTTTGACATTTTTTTTTTTTTTAAATATATTTTTTTTTTTACGTGGTTGGTAAATAAAATATATTATTTTTTTTTTTAGTTAATAAAATATGTAAAAAATAAATATTAATTTTATTTTTTTTTATTTAATATTTTTTTTAGCTATTTCAACAGTAATTTCAGTAGTAAATAATTTCCATAATCTATTAAATTCATTAGTATATTCATTAGCAATATCAATATTATATAACATTAAAACATTTTCATTATTATTTTTAACAGCTTGAACAGTCCAATTAAAACTTCCAGTTAATAAAACTTTAGAATCAATAATAACAAATTTATGATGCATATGATATTGAGCATTATCATCTGTTTTAACAGGAACACCATTAATAACTAATTTATAAATATCACTTCCTAATTGTTTAACACATTCATCATCTGTAATAATTCTAACATTAACTCCATTTTTTTTTGCATCAAGTACAGCTTTATATAATTTATCATTTGTCATTGTAAACATACAAACATCTAATGTTTTTTTTGCTTGAATTATCATATTAGTTACTTTTAATTGATTTTGCTCATTTGGGAAAAAAACTACTTCTTGAATACATGGTTTTGGAATGTAAAAATTGTCTATTATGTAATTTAGGGAATTTTGATATTCTTTTATTGATTTTGGATAATTTGATATTTCTTGATTAAATATTGTTTTTAATTTTTTTATGTTGGAATCACCTTTTTTTAAATTTGGGTAATTTGAAAGGAAATTTTGTATTGGTTCGACTTTATTTCCTGAGTATAAATCCTTTACATATGATTGAATTTGATTCCATTCTGAATTTGATAATTCTTCCTCGAAATATTCTTTTTCTTTTGGTTTTTGTTCTTCTTTTTGATAGTTAAAATCATAGAAGTTTCTTTTATTTTTTTTTCTTGCTTTTAATTTTCCACTTTCTTCTTTTTCTGGTTCATCATTAATATCTTGTTGAATTTCTAAATCATTACTATCTATTATGACTTTTTCTTCGATTATTATTTTTTGTTTCATTTTTAAAAAATAATTTAATTAATTAAAAAGTAATTTATTTATAATTTATATTAATAATCTTTATTTTACCAAAATGACAAATAATATAATCAAAATTTATTTAGTTATATAAAAATTAATTAAATTTTTTGCTTATTGATATTTAAATAATGGAATTTTTTATAATGATATCTAATAATATAGACTTACTTATATATATTATTATAATAAATTTTTATTTAAAAAATATTACAATTATTACACAAATTATTATTTTCTTCATTTACAATAACTAAATTTTGTTTTAATTTATTATATAATTTATTCCAATCATCATTTAATTTATTTAAAATTCTTTGTCTAAAACCAACTAATTTTATTCCTAAATCATCTTTTAAATTATTGATTGTTAATGGTTCTTTACAATGTAATTGAATTAATAATAATTCAATACTATGATAACCATTAGTAATAAAATTTGATAATAAAGTTTCTAAATTAATTTCCTTTAACCATTTATTTAATTTAGTAATATTTTTATCATTTTCAATATTTTCTAAATTTTCACATTTATAATAAACTTCTTTTGGGATTTTATAAGAAAAATTTCCTGCAAGTTCTTGTATTTTAATAATAATTTTTGCCCTATCACCTAAATAATTAATTCCTGCTTCTTTTAAATTATTATTTGTAATTCCTAAATTTGTTTTTGTTTGATTTATTATTAATTTAATGTCATCAAAACCATTTAAATATAAATTTAAATAATAATTTTCCAATTGAATACTTTGTAAAAATAACATTAAATCATTTGATGATGATTTTTCTGAAACTGATGTATTAATATTTTCAAATATTGTACTTGATAAAGAAGGAGTTTGATTTATTTTTTTATTTGAATTTTTTTTAATTTTTAAATCTATTAAAGTCATTTTATTAAATTGAACTTTTTCTTTATTTAAAAATTTTTGATAAAGAGGATTATTATTATTCATATTTCTTTTTGGTTTAGTTAAATATATTTTATTGAGATATAAATTATTATTAAGTGAGTTTATAGTATTATATTTTTTTATTGAATTTTTGTTAATATATATATTATCATCTTCATTATTTATTTCATTATTATATTCTTTAATATTATTATTTCTTGAATAAATAATTGCATTATTTTTATTTATTTTTGGATTATTTGAAATTAAATGATTTTTAATATTATAATTTGATAAATATGAATTTTTTGTTTTTATTTGTTCTCTATTTTCTTTTTTATCTAAATTTTTGGAAGTAAAAGATTTTAAATATTTTTTTTTAATAATGTTATTTGATAAGTATAATTTTGAATTATTATCTTTTTTAATTAACTTTTTATCATTCCATTCATTTATAATATTTCCATTATGAGAATGAATATCTTTATTATTTTTATTAATTGAATGATTATCAAAAATAATTTCAGAATCTATACTACAATTATAAATAATAGAACTTCCAAAATTTCCACTTTCATCTTTTTGTTTTAAATTTTTTGGTAAATCTCCATTATTATTTTTAATACTTAAATCTATATTAGGATTTTCAATTAAATAACTAATAATTATTTTATTATTTAAAATATAAGCTAAATGTAAAGGAGTATTTCCCTCTTTATTTTGAATATTAATTAATATTCCTTTATTAATAAGTGATTTAACCATATATTCTCTTTCAAATTGTACTGCAATATGTAAATATGAATTTCCTTCTTTATCTTGATAGTTTAAATCTAAAATTGGTGATGTTAAAATTAAGTCAAAAATATCATTTTTATTTCTTTGAATTGCATATGATAAAAATGTTCCTTCTTTATTGTCTTTTTGATTAACTAATAATGGATTTTTTATTAATAAATTATAAAGTGTTTCAATTGAGTTATCACTTTCAATTATTATTAATGATTTTCTTTTATAGCTAAACGATTTATTTTTTGAAAATTTCTTGTAGTTTTTTGTTATATTCATATATTTTAGTAAATAAAATAAAAATTTAATATTTTATTATATATTTTATAAAGTTAATTTAATTTTTTAATTTAATATTTATAATAATATTAATTTCAACCCAATAATAGCAAAATTTAAGATATGACAATTATAATTTATTTAATAACAGTTATTATTCTATCAATTTGACTATTTATAAAAAGAATTGAATTAAAACATAATATATCTTTTTAATATAATTTAATAGTTGTTTCAATATATATATATAAGTAAATTTATTAATAATTAAATACCACAACATTTAAAAATTGATATTTTTTTTGAATTATTGGATAAATTATCAATTGTATTTTTCATTCTAAAAGTTAAATTTACTTCATCTTTATAAGAAATTGGTGTATTAATTTTATTTGATGATATTTTTGATAAATTGTCTTTATTTTCGTCATCAATATCATAATATGTTTTTGATAATGTATTTAAAATTTCTTCTATTTTTGATAAATCTTTATTTTCAAAAATAGAAAAAATTGTTTCTAAACAAATAAATATTATTGACATACTACTTTTACCTCCATTTTCAATTACTTTTTTATTAATATTTATAATAACTTCACCTAAGAAATTTTCAAAAGTTTTTCCTTCCTCAATTATATATTTTAGAGTTTCATAAATTATTTTATTTATTTCTAAACATAATATATTTTTATAAATACCATTATTAATTAAAATTATATAATCAAAATTATTATTATATTCATATATATGTTGACATTTTAATATTTTTATATTTAAAGAATTATTTGAAGAAAGGATTGAAATAAAATGGTTTTTTTTTTTTGCATTATTTAAAATTGTAATATAACCTTTTTGTATTTTTATAGTAAAAATTTCTTTGTCATATTGTTGAAGAAATATAGATTGTTCATAAACATTTAAACTCATTAAATAATATAAAATTTTTAATTGAATATCTTTTCGATACATTGAAAAATAATTAATTGAATCATTTTTATTCTCATCAACTATATTTATATCAATAGACATTTTATTTTTATTTTTATGATTATTATCATAATTTAAAGCAGCAAATCCCATTATCTTTTTATTTTCTGTTTTTTGAGCATATATAATTGGCTTTTCATTTTTAAGATATTCATTAAATAATTTTAACAATAAAATTTGAGTATATATTGGAATACTATTTGGACTTAATAATATTTTATTTTTATCATAACTATCAATTGATCTATCTTCTAATTTAATTCTATAACTAACTTGAGAATTATTTATTTTATTATTAGTATCTTGTTTTTGAAATGTTATTTTATCATGTATACTATTTACTTTTCCATATTCTTCTGATATCATACTATTTTGTTTATTGTAATTTATATCATTTTGAGCAAATGAGGATGTTTTATTTAATAATTCAGGATTATTTACATTACTATCTGATTTTTTTTCTATTAATTGAGTTGATGATAATTGACTATTATTTATTAATTTTAAAGGTTGAATTGAATTATTTAAATTACTAGATTGAGGTATATAATTTATAAATATATTATTTTTTTTTAAAGAAATTGCTGAATTACTTATTTTAGATGATATTTGAGTATACATATTTTCATTTAATTCACTATTAATATTTAAATAATTTTCTTTTGTTGAATTCATTCTTTTTAATTTTATTTTATTAGTCTATTTATAATAAATTAATGAAAGAATATAATAAATATAAAATTCTAAAATAAATAAAAAATAAAGAGAAAAAAAATAAAATAATCAATTTTTATATAAAATTCATCCTAATATAATAAAATTTTTATATTTAACTTATATTACAATAATTACATAATTACTATATTTGAGCCCAAAATTTTATATAATATATAAATATATTATTAAGATATCAATTTGATTCTTGATATTATAATAGAAATATTTTTATAAAATATTATATAATAAAATTGAATTTTAATTCTATTAAAATATAAAAATTAATAAATTAAAAAAAAATAAAATCAAAAAATGGATGGTGAACAACAACCAGTATATGAACAATATCCAAATTATAAAGATGTGAGAGGTGTAAAAAACATTTTTTTAATATATAGTTAATGGTAAAAACTCCAATAGAAATAGCAGATAATATAATGAATGAAATAGCAGAATATGTAACATCAAATTTAAAAGTAAACACAGTTGGAACATCTTTTGCAAGATTATTAAGAGAAACTCTTGATAGAAAATTTGGTCCAGCTTGGCATGTTTTTGTTGGTAAAAATTTTGGTTGTTTTGCTGTTCATGATACTAATTGTTTTGTTAATTTTAAATATAAAGGATTTACATATTTAGTTTATAAGACTACAATATAGAAAAAAAAAATTATTTTTATTTTTTTATAACCAACTATTTTTATTTTTTTTAAAATATTATTAATGTATTTATATTCATTTATTAATATCAATATTGAAATTATATATGATATTAATAAATCAAATCATTCATATATAAAAATATATTTTTCAAAAAGAATGTTTATTCGTCTTTATAATTTGTTTTACCAATTTTAATAAATTTAATCTTTTTCTTTGTTGGTGGAAATATATCATTAATATTTTGAATTTTTTTTAATTCATTATTTTCCTTTTGAAAAATATTTAAAGAAGTTTTAGATAAATTATAATTTGCATTTAATTTATTAAAATTTTTATTCTTATTTAAATTTACAGTTAAATCATTTTTATATTCATAATCAGATTTGTAATTGTTATAAACTTTACTATAAGGAAAATTATTATTTAATCCTAATTCTATAAAATTAAAATTAAAATCAGGATCATAATCTTTTGGTAATTTTTTAATAATATAATTATTTTGTTTATTAATATTTATAGGTAAAGACTCATTATTTTCTAAATTAAACTCTTGAATAAAATTATTAGGAAATAATTGTCTTTTTAAAGGAGTAATTGAATTATATGTTTTATTAAATTGATTTGTAATATTATTATTTATCTTTTTTGGATTTTTGAAATATTTTCCTATTAATACTCTTTCACTTATTGGAAGTTGATTTAAACTAAAATCATTTGTATTTATATTATTTTCTGAATTTTCTTTTTTTAATTTTTTAATATTTTTTTTTTCAATTTTCATTACTGTTTTTTTAATCATAGGAGAAGTAAAAACATTTTTATTAAAACTTATATTATTTTTATTTGGAGAATTCAGATTTTTTTGTACAATTTTATCTATAATTTTTATATTTTTATTTAATTCTTTTTTATTATTGTTTTCTATTGAACTAATTGAATTTTCTCTTGATGAATTTAATACTTTTTTAGTGATTGGTAAAATATTATCATATGATTTAATTTGAAATTTATTTGTATTTCCTAATGGAATAATTTTCTTTTCTGTATTAGATAATTCTATATCAAATTCTTCATTATCATATTCATATTCAGAATTTAATATTTTATTATTTTGATTTTTATTTTCTTGATTTTGATTTTCAATATTTTCATTTTGAATTCTGTTATAATGAACATTTTCTTCATTATTATCTTGATTTATTTTTATTTTTTGATATATTTTTTTTTCTTCATTTTCATTATTTTTATCTAATATTGGATTATCAATATGTTTTTTATCTGGAGAAGTTAATTTTCTTTTTTTATTATTATATTTCTTTTCATTATTCTTTGTAGGAGTATTTTTTCTACTTTTATTTATTTGAATATTAATTCTTTTATATTTACCTGATTTACTTCTTTTAGATAAATTTGAATTTGACTTTTTAATGTGAAGGGAATATTCATCAAGATTTGAACTTATTTTTTTGTTTGATATATTATCATTACTTATTTTAGATTTATTAAAAGAACTTTTTATATCAAAATTAACTTTTGTTTTACTTAAATTTTCACTCATTTTTCTTTGAGTTTTTGCTTCTTTTGAATCAAAAGTTAAATTATTATTACTATCATCTTTTTCAAATTTATTTTTATTAATAATAAAACTATTATATTTTATTTTATCTCTTTTTTCACCAATAGGATTTTTTATTGAATTAGAATTAGTATTTAATCTTTTTCTTTGTGTATTTAAAATTAAATCTTCATCACTTTCACTTATTGTATTTTTACTTAAAGTTCTTTTTGTTTTATTTTTATTTAAATTTAAATTTTGTATTTTATCATTTGAATTATTAATATTTTTATTTTTTTCTTCTTCATTTTGAAAAACAATATTCTTTAAAGTTAATCTTCTAACTAATTTTTTAACTTTTTTTTTCTTTTCATATTCTTCTTCATCACTTTTAGGTTCATCTTTAATGTTGTTTCCAGTTATAAAATCATAATTTAAATCAACTTTTTCTAAATCAGAATCAGAAGATTCACTTTTTCTATTAAAATCTAATTTATTAACAATTTTTTTAATTTCTCTTTTAGAAATTTCTTTATAAGTTCCTAAATTTTTTCTAAATCTAACATCTTTAATAAATTCAACCATATTTCCAAATCTTCTTTTAACTTTATCAAATTCAATTCTACCTTCATTATATTTCTTAATTGCACAAGCTGCATCTGTTTTATAAATTAATAAATGATCAATTAATTTTTTCTCAATTTCTTTTTTAATTAATAATATTTTATCCCATTCTTTTTGAAATTCTTGTGTACTTTTTTGTAATGAAATTACTTCTTTTATATTATTCATTCTAACTTCCATAATTTTATCATTTATAATTTTATTTTCTAATTTAAATTCATTTTCTAACATTTTATATTTATTATCTGAATACATATTACATCTTATTTCACCAGAATTTATTAATGTAACTACATCTTTTACCATATTTTCAACTCTATTTTTTAATTCTTTTATTTCTTCTTTCATTTTATCTTTTTCATTCATTAATAAAGATATATTTTTAATATTATTATTTATATATTCTGCTAAATTTTTATATTTTGCTTGATGACCAATATATCCTGGTATTGTTAAATTATCAATATATATTTTATCATATTTATATTTTGCTTCATTTAATTCAGTTATTGTATTATTTAGTTTTATTTCATGTGATATTATTTCAGATTCTACTTTTTTTTTAAATAAATGTAATTCTTTGTAATTATCTATTTTAACATTTAATGATGAAATTGAATTTGTAAATGTTTTATTTATTGCATCTAAACTTATAAATTTTGTGTTAATTTCATTTAATGATTCTTCATTTAATTTTATTTCTTTTTCAAATTTATGATTCATTTCATTTTTTAATTTTCTTAATTCTATTAATAAATCATTTTGTATTTTAGCTATATCTAATAAAGTTATATTATTATTTAATAAATTATTTTCATTAATTTCATTATTATCAATTTCATCATTATTATTAGACATATTTTTATTCAAAATTTAAAAAATAATAAAATGTATTTTTAATCAAATAAAAAATCTAAGAAAAAAATGGGTGTTGTAGGATGTGGAAATTGTAGAAAAGATCAAAAGGAAAACGAAGAAATGTTGGAAAGAGAAAATATAATACATGATGATTTTGAACATACAAATAGAATTAATGATAAAGAATATCTAAATTCAAAAAATATTTTTGAAAATATTTTCAACTCAAAAATAAATGAATTAGGAGTTATTAAATCAAATAGTGAATTTAATGACATAATTCCTCAAGATGTAAGTAATTACATGAGAGAAAATCCATTTGATAAAAACAAATATGAATCAAATGATAAATATACATATTTAATGGATCCACTAGAATTTCCAAATGGGAATATTTATAAAGGAAATTGGAATGATCGTTTAGAAATGGATGGTTATGGAAATTACATTTTAAAAAAAGATGATGTATTCGTAGAAGGAATTTGGGATAAAGGAATATTAAAATATGGTAGAATATTTTTACCAAATGGTGACATATATGAAGGTGATATAGAAAATAATTTATATCAAGGTGAAGGTAAATATATTAATCATGAAGATGGTACAATTTATGAAGGTTTTTTTGATAAAGGAGAAAGAAATAAATTTGGTAAAATAATATATAAAGATGGTTCATATTATGAAGGAAATTTAATAAATGATAATATTCCTGATGGACAAGGAGTGTTTAAATGGATTGATCCAACTTTAGATAATAATAATAATTATAATAATAATAATAATGGTTATTATAATTATTCTACAAATTATAATAATAATAATTATAAATATTCATATAGTGGTGAATTTATAAATGGAAAAATTGATGGTAATGGTATTTTAAAAAATGAATATAGTAAAAGTGAATATAAAGGAGATTTTAAAAATAATGTTTTTCATGGAAAAGGAGTTTTTCAATGGGGACCAAATGGTTTAATTAGATATGAAGGTGAATATAAATTTGGAGAAAAAAATGGAAATGGAAATTATATTAAACCTAATTTTAAATATTCTGGTTTTTGGAATGAAGGAAAACCACATGGTTTAGGTTTAGTTGATAATGGAAATGGTATTTATAAATGCTCTTGGAGAAATGGTATTACTGTTGAAACTCCTGTTTTACAAAATAGAAGTAATGATTTTGAAAATATTGATATTAATTTTAAACCTGAAAAAGAAGATATTGATTTTAGTGAGTTGAAACATTTGAAAGTTGAAAATTTTAAAAATTTTAATTTTACTCTTGGTGGAAGTTTTGATGATTTTTTAAATTAAATTTTATATTATGAGTTATTTTTTTTAGAAAGTTTAATTTTTTTTTTAAATAAATTAAAATCTTTATATTATTGAGTTATGATTTAAAAAAAAAAACAATAATTTTTTTTATCATTTTTAATTTAACTAAATTTAATAAATTTAATTATATTATTAAATAAATAAACAATTTATCAAATTGATTTTCTCTATTTTTAATAAATATACTAAATAATACATTACAAAATTTAAACTTATTCATAATATATTATAATTGTTTAATTCAATCAAAAGTCAAATTATAAAATATAGACTTTAAACAATGATTTAATAATGTAATTTAAATCCAACATTTATAATCTGCATAAACTTTTATTTATAATTTTATAATTATATTTATTTATTAATTATTATTATAATTATTATTATTATTATTCTTAGTTAATTCTTCATAAATTATTTTATTTTTTTTTACTCTTTCATTATAATTATTATCACTTTGGAAATTTAAATAATTTGAATAAGTTAATTGTCTTGAATTAAAATCAATTTTTGGTTCATTTAACATTTTATAAGAATCAATTCTTCCAAACATTAATTGAGTATAATTTTTAGCATCATTTAAAAAATCTGTTTCTAAATTAATAGCTCTATTATTATAATTGATAATTTCACGAAAATTATTGATTAAAGAATGAATTTGTTTAATTATCATAAGAAAAGTACTATTTCCAAATTGATTATAAAATGACTGTGAATTTTTATTAATATAATCAAATAAATTTTTTACATCTTCAAAAATTTGTATATTAGTTATAAAAATATTTCTACTTAAATTTTTATAATTTTCCATTAATTGTAAAAAAGATAAATTTGCAGTTTTTGAATTATCAATAAAATCATATTTTATATTTTTGTCTAATTCTTCAATTCCAAAATAATGAAAATTCATTGATTTTGTTAAGCAACTTTCACACATATAAATTAATTTTTCTTTATTTTGAGTACTCATTAATATTTGATTTAAATTATAATAAATCTGACTTTGTAAATTTGAATAATTTATTTTAAATAAAATTTCATTAATTTCACTTGTTATTTTAAAAAGTGATTCATTTGAATTGCAAAAATAACAAATTTCTTTATTGTTATTTTCTTCATCCATAATTTTTTTATTATTTTTTTATATTTTATCTATATGTTTAAAAATAAAAAAATTTTCTTATTTGTTTTATATTTTAAATAATAAATTGAAATATATAAAATTAAACATTTCATTTTAATGTATTTGAATAATTTTTAAAATTTGAATCAGTATAATTCAAATTATCATTTTTTTTTCTTTCATTTAATTCATTTTTTAATTGTTCAATTTGATTATCTCTATTTCTTAAAGCTTGAGAAATAGAATTTACAACTTCTTTTTCATCAAAAAATAAATTTGAATTATGCATTGATTTAACTAACTTTTCTTTTAACTCAATTATAATTTGTTCTTTTTGATTAATTTCTTTATTTAATCTTTTAATAGTATCTTCATAATCAATTTTTTTTTCAACATCATTTGCTTTTTCTAATTGAATTAAAGCATCTTCTAATTCTAAATTTCTTTCCATTAATTCTTTCATATCATAATTTGAAAATTTACTTTCAATAATAGTAATTTCATTTTTTAATTTATCATTTTCATTAATTAAATCTACAATCTTTCTATTTAAATCAGCAATTTCATTTAATAAATTTTGTTTTTCATTTAAATATAAATTAACTTGATTAACTAAATAAATTGCAGCTTGTTCTTTATCAATATTAAACTTATCATAACATAAAGGAATTTGATTTAATGCTTCATTTAATTTTCTATCATTTTCATTTAATAATTCATTAAATTTCATTGAATCATCTGACCAATGTTTATTTATTGTATTTATTTGTAATTGAAGTGAATCATTTATTTTTATTAATTCATTCCATTTTCTATCACTATTATGAAACATTGATTTATATTCTTCATTTTCTCTTTTTAATTTTCCTATTTGCATTAAGTATTCATTTATTATCATATCTAATTGATTTGATAATGAATTTGAATTAAAGTAATTTTTTATTTTTTGAAGTTCTTTATTATAAAAAT
>JAEEGK010010548.1_pt1 | contig 21286 bp, 8 predicted proteins | sample 8958771 | NCBI WGS metagenome assembly JAEEGK01 (sample SAMN16246547, study PRJNA631951) | gut metagenome | biome: gut microbiome; feature: rumen; material: SC-attached | host: Bos | place: Iran: Karaj | collected 2018-10 | reverse complement strand
AGTTGAAATAATATCTTGTACAAAAATAATAATAGTAAAATCTCTTTCTTTTTCTTTATTTTTAGAAATAAACAATTTTTCAAATTTTAAATTATTACAATTTAATCTAAATTTTAAATCACCTTCATTAATTTTAATTAATTCTTCAAAAATTTCATTTTTAAAACTATAATCTTCAATAATATTATTTAAATCAATAAATCTATTATATCTTTTTCTATTATTAATATTATAAACAAAATTTTCAATATTATCTTTATTAGCATTTAAAATATCTTTACTTAAATTTCTAGTAACAATAGAAATACCATCCATAAATCCACTTGAAGGTTTAGCAATTAATGAAGTAATACCTAAAAAAATTCCTAAAGGTAAATCTATAATTCCTCCTTTTTTATAATATATAATTGGAATATAAATAATATCAGTAAAACCATATTTAATTCCTATAAATATAATTTTAAAAACATTTAAATATTCATTTTTATTATAATTTCCTAATAAAATTGAATTTCTACTTTTTATATATTCTTCACTATTTGTTAATCTTAAAATATTTTTACTTAAACTATTTGAAATTTTATGAGCTGAATTTAATATTCCTCCTAATGAATTTGTAATTAAACTTTTTATTCCATATAATGAATTAGATATAAATTCTTTTGGACCATTTATTAAATTTATTATTGGTAATGTTATAAAATCTTTTATTCCATTACTTAAATGTGAAATTAAATTATATGGATCTCCTAAAATATCTACACTAAAAAACACTTTTATACATTGTCTAAGAAAATTATAATAATAAAAGTCATATAATTGTAAAAAAAAATTATTATTTGATAAATTATCTTGATTTACTGAAGTTATATTATTTAAATATAATTGTTTAAATGCAAAATCAATATGAGTTGTATTATTTGTAAATACATCTAATATTGTATTAATAAATGAATTCTGAAAATTTAATAATGTGAAAAGTTTATTTGAAAAGTTTTTGTAATTAAAATAAAAATAAATTGGTGATATTGATATTATATCAATATAATATGAAACGTCATTTTCATTATTTTCTTTTAATAAATTTATTGATAATGATTCTATTATTTCTTTCATATTAGAAGAATAAATTGATTTATCTTTTATTATATCATAACATGAGTATATAAAAAGTAATAAATCACTTGAAAATTCACTATCTAAATATAAATAAAATGGTAATAATTGAATTATTATTTCTTTAAAATAATATTTATAATTATTATTTATAAAATCAATTTTCATTTGAATGAAAGGAATTTTATTTTCAGTTTGATTTGGATTGTTATTTAGAGAAATATTAATTCCAGTATTTTTATTAAATGAAATTAATTTATTTTCTTTTTTATTATAAAATATTATTTTATAAATACTATTTTTTGTCATATTATCAAATTGAATTGATGTTATGAAAAAATCAAATTTATTAAAAAAGTATGTGTTTAAATTATAATTATTCATTGTTAATACTTCCTTTATATAACTAAAAAATACTTTTGATATTGATAAAATTGCAATTTCTGTTCTTTTCCTTTTTACAGATGAAATTAAAGAAAAATTAATAGAAGATAAATTTAAAGATATTCTATAATATAATTTCTTACGTTCAATATTTATATTTTGGTTAAAAAATTGTTCAATTTTATCTTTTGAATTTGAGAAATTAATTTTATTTTCAATCCTTGAAACAATTAAGAAATCAGTGACATATAAAGTTTCATCAAATTTATAATACCTTAAATGTCTTTGTATTAAAAGACTTAATTTTGTTTTTTCAATTTCAATAGTAATTTTTTTAAAAAAAGCATAATTTTTATCTTCAACTGAAAAAGAATCAATTTTATAAATTTTATCATTTTCCTTAATCATTAATTCAACTTTATCAAATTTTAAAACTGGATAATAATTAACATTAAATTTTTCATCTCTAAATTTTAAATTATGTATTAAAGGATAAATATTTAATTCTGTATTATTAATAATAAAATATTCAAGATAAAAATATATATTCATAATCCCATTTTTATCAAAAAAACTTTTAAATAAAATTTCAAAGTTTTTAACGTTTAAAGCAATAGAATTCGATTTCTTTTTTTGTTTTTGAGCAATATTGACTTCTTCACTTATAAACTCAAAATTTCCTTGTTTAAATTTTAATTGAAAAAAATCTAAAGAATTATTAGTAATATATAATTCTTCTGTTTGACAAGGTTTAATTAATATTTCATTCTTTCTTTTAATTGAAAATAAACTTAAAGGAATATCTAAACAATTATGTACAATAATATTAGGAAAAATTGATATATTATTTATTGTTTGGTTTTCTATTATAGTTTTATCAATTTTTACATTAAAATTGTCAAAAAAAATATTTTTTTTAATTGTTGATGATACTGTTTCTATATTTAATGTTATTATATTTTGATAATTATAATTTAATATAATATTTAAATTTTCTAAATCAGGATCTATTCCTACTACATCTTGATTATGTAATAAAATATTTTCTTTTTGAGAATTTAATAAAAATATATTCTTAGAACAAAAAGAATGAATTAAAATTGGTGAAAGGAAATAATAATTATTTTTTTGTTTGAGAAAATATACTTTATTATAAATTACTATTTTTGGCATTTTATTTAATTTAATTGAATTGAATATTACATTATTTCTTTCAAATTTTAAACTTGATAACTCTAAAGTATTTAATACATATGATTGTCCATTTTTTAAATTAATATCTCCATTAATTGTTATATCTTCAGATGAATAATTAAATAGTTTAATATTAAATTTATCATTTTCTAAAAAATTATTATCTTTTTTTGAATAAAATAAATCATATAAATCATTTAGAATTGATAAAAATTCATTTGAAATATTCACATTAATAAATTCTAAGAAATTAAAAGAAAATTTTTTTTCAGCATATGAAAATTCAAATTTCATATGTTCAACAAAAGATTCATATTTTTCTAAAAAATCATTAAAATATTTTATTGAAATATTTGATTGTAAACCAATTTTATCAGAATCAAGAAGAATAAATTGATTATCATTAAGATTAATTTGAAAAATATTTTTAAATTCAATATTTATTTTTTTTGTTTTTAAAATACAATTAAAAGAATAAAAACTAATTGTAGAATATATATTTTCTCCTTCATAATAATAATATTTTAAAAAATTTTTATTTACATTACTAGGATTTACTATATAATTATAAATATCTTTTACTAATTTAATAGTATTTTTTAATTCTTCTAAATTAAAAATTAATGATGCATTTTCAATATTTTCCAAATGAAAAGAATATTTATATAAAGGAATGTTATTTTTTTGAATTAAATTTTCATATTTCATTTTCAAGAAAAAAGAACAATTATTTATCAAATATTTCTTTTTATTTTTTTGATTTAATATTAATGTCACATCTCCTATTTTAATATTTGAAACATTTTTAATAAAAATACTAAATTTATGTATTTCTAATTCATTTTTTAAAATTTTATTATCCCAATAAGAAGAAAAGAAACTATTCATATTAAAAACAAATATATTATCTCTGTTTATTATATAATAATACATATTTTCTAAAAGACAATTAAATTTTATATTTAAGTTATTAATTGGGTTTGTATTATTTTTTTTCACTTTTTTAATATGATAATACCTTCTATATCTTATATCATGGAAAAAATTTTTTAAATCATAAACTAAATCATATTTTAAATTAAATGAAATATCACAAAAAGTAGAATCGATTATAAAAGAATTTGTGGTTATTATATGAGTAAAAAGAATATCAATGGGATTATTTTTTTCTCCTATTTTATTTATTAAAAGAATATCATTATTAGATGCAAATATTAAGTCAATTATTATTTTTATTATTGTTTCTGTATTGAATTTTGCTATTTCAAAATATATATTTGAAAGAGAAAAAATAAAAGAGTTTCTTATGTTTAAAATAAAATGAAATTTAATTTGTTCAATATTAATTATGCTTTTTGATACTAATTTTTTTTGTAATTTTATTAGATTTTTTTTAAAAAACTTTTTCATATTTTCTTGATTTTTTTCATTATCAAATAAAGGATTATTTGAAATATCACTTATTAAATTAAAGAAATTATCATAATCATTTTTATTTAATACACAATTAATTGTTGAAATATTATATTGAATTGTTTTGTCTTTTATTTTTTTTGAATTTATTGAAAAGTTTGATATTATAATTCTTTGTTCTTCTAATTGATTAATTATATCATAAGTAATAATTTGTAAATTTTTCATTTCTGAATAATTTTTATTCATACTAATTGATTCAAATAATATTGTATATTTAATATTATAATTATAAAGATCATAAAGAGTAAATTTTATTTGTTTTGAAAATAATTGAAATCTAACTTTATTTTTTTTTCCTTTTTTATTTTGATTTCCCTGAAATAGAAGATTTAAGTTGTTATATAAATATTTAATAAATTTACAAATTATCAAATAATAAAATTCAATTGAAATACTTTTTTTATTATCAAATATTATATTATTATCTTTAAATGAATATATAATAATAAAATCTTCTGTTTTTGATAATGAAATTAAATTAATTTCTTCACTGTTTTTAAGAATTAAATCTCCTATATCAACTGTAATTTTATTTTCTATAAAAATAAAATTTTTAATTTGAATTAATAATTCAAAATTATTAATTGAATTTTCATAAAATAAAAAACCAAAATAATATTTATTTTCCTTAAACTCAAAATCAAAATCAAATTTAAATCTTTCATAATTATCATCAATCCATTCAACAGTTTGAAGAGAAGTTGTCGAATTAACATTACTTATATTATTTTTATCATTATTACCTTTTTTCAAATTATTATTTGAAATTAATATTAAATTATAAATTTCATAAATTGAAAGAAATATTAATTTTATTTCATCTGTAAAAATATTAATAATAAAATCATTTAACAATTGAAAATTAATTTTATTTTTTTGATTTAAATTCAAGTAATCTAAACATTGCTTTTCATGACAAATTTTTTGAATAATTTTTTCATCATCTTTTAAAATTAATTTATGATAATCTTTATCTAATAAAGTAATATTAATTTGAAATAACTTTTGATTAATATTTTCTCTTTGTTTAACAAAATGAATTGTATTAGAAATAATATCAAAAAAATCTATATTAATATCGAATAATAAAGCAATATTATTTTTTTTTATTTTAATTCCAGTTTCAATTAATTCAAAAGAAAAAATATTAGATTCTTTAAATAATGAAATAGAAATTTTTGAAAAAGTAATATCAAAAGAAAAACTGTAAATATTTTCTTTTACTATTTCATTAATTGTTTGAATAAGTTTTTGACAATTTTTAATATGTTCTAAAAAATTTTTATTTTGACTTTCTAAAGTATTTATAATTCTTAAACTATCTTCTAATTGTCTATCAATAATAATATCCTTTTCTTTTAAATCTTTATCTTTAACGCTTTTTTCAATTTCTTTAATTCTTTCTTTTATAATATTTTTCCAAATTAAAATATCATTTTTTTTATTTAATCCAATTTTAAAAGCTTTATTGTCATTATATAAATAAATAGAAAAAATTCCTTCATCATTTATAATTTCATTATCAATTTCACTATAACATAAAGGAATGTAAAAAGAAGGTTTTTCATCTGAAGAATCTTTAAATAAATAAATGTAACCTCCTGAAAGAAGAGAATAATATTTATTCCAATTATGAGAATTTTTAAAAAGAAGAAAACCCCTTTTTATACTATTATTAAATATTATATATTTATTTTTAAATTTCATTTTCCAAATATCTTCTGTTGAATTTATTGATAATATTTTTTTGGAATTATTTATAATATTATATATTGTTGAAATATCAGTTCCAAAGTAAATATCAGAAAAAATAATTTTAATATTCTTATAATCTAATGATGATTTTACATCAAATGAAAAATCTTTAACAATTAAACTTCCTTTTGTATTATTTTCAAAAGAAACATTTATATTTTGAACATAAATATCAAAGTTTTCATTTTTTGTAATTCTTAAATCTCCTAAATTAAAAGTTAATTTTTGTTCATCTTGAGTTTTATAAGGAAAAACTAATTGATGAGTTGCAATATTAATATCTATTTTAAATGTTGAACTTTCTTCAAATTTATGTGTATTTATTGCAGAAATTAATTTATCAGTTGTTATAATTTTATCAAAATCTGTATAAAAGAAAAAATTATATAAAAAATTCATTGTGTTTTGAGAATAAAATATTGTATGAGAAATCATATTTAATTTAAAAAATTGTTCTTTTAAATTTGAGATATATTCTATTCTTAATTCTTCATCTACTTTTTCTCTTTCTTCATTAATCATTATATCATTAGTAAATGTTGATTTATTTATAAAATTAGTATAGATTATTTTAATTTTTTTAACAATTGTTAAAAAATTTGTACTTTTATCTTTATAATTTAGTTTATGCTTTATATCTTTAATAACTATTTTCGATTCTTCTGAATTATTTCTAACAATTAATCTGATATAATTACATGAAAATGAAATGTCAAATTCGCTTTTTTCATCTTTTTCAATTTTTGAATTTATTTTTATGTTTTGAATAGCATTACTATAAAAATAACTCATTAATCCTCCAAAAAATCCTGATGATATATTATTATAATGATAAATATTATTTATATCTTCTTTAATCCATTCTACTAAAATTTCATTATCTGTAAATCTTATTATATTTTCTAATTCATTTGTTAATTTTTTATTATAGTAATATTCTTTATATAATTGGTTAAAAATTTCTTTATTTTTTTCTTGGTCTTTGTAATAATGAAAATTATCAACTTGATATTTCTTTTCTTTTATTAAATATATAATTCCTTTTATATAATGTCTTAATAAAGCCAGTTTTTTTTCTTTAGGTTTGTTAAATTGAATTTTTCTTAAAATATAACAATTATCATAATAGCTTTTATAATTATTAAACAAAATAAATATTTTTAATATTGAATTATATTGTTCTTTAGTAAATCTATAATTAATTTCATTAACTTGAACATCTATTAAATATTTATTATCTTGGTATTTAAAATTAATATTTGTTGTAATTGGTGAAACTATATATTCTTTATTTTCCCCATAATAAACATTTGAATTTTTAATAATCATATTTCTTTTATCAAACGAAATTTCTTGACAATATAAACCAAAAGAATTTTCTCCATTTTCTAATTTAATATTAATTTCTTTTATATTTACTTTCATATTATCAATAAGATATTTTAAAGTTCTATTCATATATGTATCATTTAAATTTGGATTTTCATTCATTTTCAATTTGAACAAAAATTCATCTGTCAAATTAAGAATAAATTTCGATTTATAATCAAAATTCGTATAATCGAAAAATTCATAATTATTATTCATTTCTAGAATAATATCAACATTATTAATATTAATAACAATAGAATTATTAATTCCAATAATAAAAGATTTAAATGGAATTTGCATGTCAATTTTTCCAATAAATCCTTTTTTTAATTTGATTGGATATAAATTGTCAGAATTAAAAGCTTTATTATTTAATTCTAGATTTGAACAATTAATATTTCCAGACCATAACTAAGAATTTTATATCAATAAATATTTACTGACAAAGATAAAGTTTCAGAATTTAAATTTATAAAATAATCACTTAGATATTTTCCTAAAATTATTTTTGCAATTTCTGATGACATAATAATAAAATTTGTATAATATATAAAAAATATAATATTTAATTATTTTTTTTGTTATAAACATTTATTTAAATAAAAATTGTTAATAAAATAAAATTAATGCAAAATTTTGATAGTCCATTCACCACTTCAATGTGTAATTATTATGAAGAAAGTCCAAATAATAAAAAATATAATTTTATAATTTCTAAGCCCAATCAAATAAACTTAAATCCTGATTTTTATGAAATGGATTCATCTTTAAAAGAAGATTATTTACAAAATATAAATTTAAAATTAAATAAAACTCCAATCAAATATACAAAATCACAATTCATATCAAATAATAATTCTCAAAGTAGAAGTATAAAAAATTATAATAGTAGTAGCATAAGTCTTCAGTATAGTGATAGTGAAATTAAAAGTGAAGTTTCTAAAAGTATTAATAAGATAAAAGAAGAAAAAAAAAATAAAAAAAATTTTGTAATTGAAAAAACTGAAAATTTAGAAATAATAACATCAAAACATGATTATCAAGTAAGTCATTGTATATGTAATAATAATTTATTCACCTCTTTTTCAATAGAAATTAACCCAAAAAATATAAATAAAAAAATAAAAAATAACGTCTATGGTATTGAAACTGTAAAAAAGGAGATTAATGAGCCAAAAAATATATTAGAAGTTAAATCTGAAAGAAAAAATAATGATATTAAAATTAATAATGGTTTTAGGTTAATTCCTTTAACTACTATTGAAGAAAAATATTCTACACCTTCTAATAATAATAAATTCAAAACATTGGATAATTCATCGCAAAATAAATTTTTAAAAAATTATGGTAAAACAGCAAATTCAAATGAAAAAGTTTATAATTTTATGCAAAATAATTTGATGAAAAATACAAATAATAATCAAAAAAGAAATAGCAATGAAAAAGAAAGTAATAATAAAAGTAATTCTAAAGGGAAAAAGAAATTAATAGTTAAAAATAAAAACAATAATCAAAAACCTGAAAATAAAATTAAGCCAAATTCTAATAATGATATTAATGATATTATTCAAAGACATTTTCAACAAAAATCTATTACAAAATTTATTACTAACACTAAAAGCAAAAAGACTTCTTCACATGATAAAACTAATAATTCTAAAAATATAATCTCATATACTTTTTATCAAAATCAATTTCCAAACAAAAAGTTAAATTCTCAAATAACAAATAATTTATTTAAAGAACTAAAAGAAAAAAAAAATAAAACACAAATGTATTCAAATTCAAGAAAAAATTCAAATTATAATTTAAATATAGATAATTCTAATTCAAAAAATAAACAAGATTTAAATAATAATAATAAAAATACACGTCAAAAGATTAAAACATATATTAATTTATCTTCAATTTTAAATAAATTTAATTCAAAATCTGTAAAGAAAACAAATAATAAATCTTTAGGTTACTTTACTCAAATAATTTCAAATAATCAAATTTTAAACGATAATAATACAAAAGAAACAAAAGACTGTATTCAAACTAATACATATAATCAATCGTTGATGAGTCAAATAAATAAGAATAATCAAGTAATGATTCAAGAAAAAAAAAATATAAAAGAATTAAATAATAATAGCAATAATAATAGTTATATTAGTAGAATTATTCATACTCAAGAAACAGTAAATTCAAGTAAAGATAATAATAATTATATAAATACTACATCAAATCTTTCTTCAAATAAAAAATCTCCTCAAGTAATAAATGATTTTTCTTTTTATAAAAGAAAAATTAATTATAGAGCTCATTTTGTTTCTTTAGTAAATCCAAGAGATAATAATAAAAGTTGTAATAATTATACTAATAATAATATTAATAGAAATAATTCAAATAATATAAATAATGTTTGTCAATCTGAATTTAAAATATATCCTAATAGAAAACAACCTATTGCTTCAATTAAGTTAATGAAATTAGAAGGAGATATTGATTCAAATATTTCAAGAGATAGTGATTTATAAAAAAATTTATTAGAAAAATATATAATTATTTATTTATAATAAACAATGTTTAAAAAATTTAAAAATTAATTTTCCCTTTTTAAATATTCTTTATTTTTTTAATTTAAATAGAATATTAAAAATATATTATGTCCGAAACTCAAACTATACAAAGTAGAAAAGTTAAAATAAAAAAAAAAGAAAAAGCAAATAAACAAACATCAACAACTGATCCACATGAACCAGATAAAAAAATTCAAATTGAAAAAGAAGAAATCTCAAAAGAAATAAAATTAGATTATGAATCTTTAAAAAAAAAAACTGATGAATATAACAATACAATAATAACTATTGGTCAAAAAATAGAAGATGAAAAAAAATTAACAATTGAAACATTAAAAGAAATTAATAAAGAAATTAATGGAAAAAATAATGAAATAGATAAATTAACCAATGATAATAAATTATTATTTTTAGACTTGAAAAATATAAAAACTGAAGTTGATAAGCATTTTAGAGTTATAAGTTTAAATAAATTAACTGAGAAAAATTTTGAAAATCAAGAAATTAAATTAAATAAAGAAATTAAATTAAAAGAAAAAGAAATTACAAATACAATAAGAGAAATGGATATTTATAAAAAAGAAAAAGAAGCTTTAGAAAAAATTTTAAATAAAAATGATGAATCAAAACAATTTACTTTAATTGACGAGTTAAATAATTTAAAAACAACAAATGAAAAAAAAGAAAAAGAAATAAAAGAAGAAAAAGAAAAATTAAAAGAACATAAACAATGTTCAAATAAGATAAAAAATTTAATTAATAAATTAAATTTAATAAGAAATGAATTAGAATTTGAAAAAAAGAAAATAAGTTTATCAGAATATAAAGCAAGAACTTCAAATAGAAAAACAAGTGAAGATTTACATTATATTAATGAATTATCAATTGAGAAATCCAAAAAAAAATATTTTGGTTCAGCAAAAAAAAAACAAGATAATTTACAATTATTAACAAGTCCTATTTGGAAAGAATTAGAAAAATCAAATAAAAAAGAATTAACAGATAAATTCTCAAAAAATAAAAGTATGAAAGAAATAATTAATAATAAAAATGATAGAGAAAAATATGGTTTATTTTCACCTAATGAGTTTAAAATATTATCTAAATTAATTCCTGAAGATTCTTTAAATACTTTTAAGGAAAGATATAATCAATTAGAAATGGAAAAATCAGAAGTTAAAGATTTATTTAAAGAAAATAATCCTTTAAAATCAAGCATTCAGAAAAGTAAAAAAAAAATTGATAGAACTGGAATGAGCTTAAAAATAAAAAATAGAAATGAGAAAAAAATAAATAATTATTCTTTAAACATTAAGAATGTAACTAGTGATATAGAGAAAGAATTGAAATTTATAAATGAACAAATTACAAGGAATAAAAAAATTTTAAAAAGAAAAATAAATGAAAATAATATGTTAAAAAATAATATTAATGATATAAAAGTTAAAATTGAAAGAGGGGAATTAATAATTAAAAAAGAAATTGATATTGATGATGAAAATAATGATGAAGAAAAAGAAGAAAATGAAGAAAATGAAGATAAAAAAAATGAAGATTCTGATAATAATAATGAAGAAGAAGAAGAAAATTGAAAATAATTGTAAATAATTTTTATCTAGTATTAAATATAAGTTTATTTTTGTATGTGAATTTTGAATCTAACTTTTATTTAAAAAATCTATTAAAAGATTAATTATTACTATATCCTTTTTATTTGATTATAAATCATTAAATTTTATTTATAATTATAATTAAAAATATTTATATAAATTTATCATTATTAAATATATTCTTATTTTTTTTTATCTTCTTTATCATTAATAACATATTTTTCCAATTTTTTTTCGTTGTTTAAAACTTGAAAATTGTTTTTAATTGTTTCTTTCAATTGATTTACAATATCAGTTAAACTCTTTAATTCTTTTAATTTTGATTCTTTTTTATATTTAATAAAAGATAAATCTTTAATTGAGCTATTAATTTTTTTTTGAAGATCATTTTTATTATTTTTATATTCTTTAATTTTTGCTTCTAATAATTTTATTTGATTATCTTTTGCTTTATCTGTTTTTATCAAATAATTAACTTTTTGTTCTAATTCATCCATTACTTTATTTTGATTTTCTAGAATTTTAATTTTTTTATTATGATTATCACTATCATTCCTATATTTTTCTAGTTTATCAATTTTTTTAATGAAATTATCAAATTTTTCTTTATCTTCACCAAAAAATTTAAACAGTGTTTCTTTTTCTTTATCATCAATTAATTTATAATCAGTTTTTATAATACTTTTTATTGATATTTTTTTTGGTTCTCTTAAGGTATTTTTTTGATTATAATAATCATAATTTTGAGTTGTGATATTATATTTATAAAAATGAAATGGAGTATTAAAAGTATTTTTATTATGATTAAAAAGATTTAAAGAATTAACTTCATTACTAAATTGTTTTTGTAATTTTGTTTTATGTGCTCTATCAGTATTACTATTATAATATTTTTCTTCTAAAGAATAATATTCTAGTTCAGTATTTCGATTATTTTTTTTTGAATTATTAACTAATTTTTCTAAATTTTTTACTTTATTTTCTAAATCCTCTTTTTCTTTATGACAATCTTTATGATCTTTTAATAAAATTTTCATTGTTTGAATTTCTTCTTTTAATTTATTATTTTCTTTTTCCATTAATAGAAGTTGATCTGTTTTATGTCTTTTTGATTCTATATCAGAATATTTATCTAATATATTTTGTGTAGAATTATTTTCATTAAATAAATGATTTATTTTTAATTGAAAATCTTTTCTTTCTTTTTCTTTTGCAGTTAATACTATTTTTATTGGATCATCTTTATCATTTAAACTTAAGTTTCTTTTTTCTAATTCATTAACTTTTGTTTTTAATAAATTATATTTTTTTTCTAATCTTACATTGACACTTGAAATTGATTGTAATATTATTTCTTTTTTATTTATTCTTGAATATATATTTGAAATTTCTTTTTCTCGAATTTTTTTTTCATTGAACAGTTGATTTTTTAATTTATTAATTTCTTCATCTTGAGTATTTATTTCTTGTATTTCTTTTTTTGGATTTTTATTATATAAATATTCAAAATCATTTACTGATTGAATTAAATTATTATTTTCATTCTCTAATTTAATTATTTTTTTATTATTTTCTTCATTAGAAGGTATTTCATTGATTTCTTTTTCAAAATTATTGCTCATAAATTTATTAATAATTATTTTAAATAAAATTAATAATTGAAATTCCATAAATATTTTAAATTTTTTTTTCTAATTATTAGTGTTATTTAAAAAAATAAATTTGACTGATGAAAGTTAAAAAAATGAGAGTTTTATCTCAGTTTATATTTCTTTTTATATACAATATATCTCAAATAAAAACTGAATTTAGAACATTTCAAACAAATATCCTTAACAATATTTTTCAGTTTACAAACAAAAAACTTGAATCAGTAACACAATATGATTACAAAACAGGAAAAATATGTATATCACCATTATCAATGTATCAAATTATTAGTTTAGTATCAAATGGAGCAAAAGAAAAAACACAATTAGAAATATTAGAAACATTAACATCAAAAAAAAATATTAATCCAAATATACAAATAAACTTAAATTTAAACAATGAAAATATTTTAAAAACATATGAAAATAATAAAAATATTTCAATTGCAAATGCAATTTTATCTAAAATTCCAATAACAGAAGAATTTGGATTAATAAGTAAAAGATATAAAGCATTTTATTCTATTTTAGAAAGTGCAAACCAAGTAAATTCATGGTGTGAAAAACAAACAAATGGAAAAATTAAAAAAATAATAGAAAATATAAATGGAATTGAATTAATTTTATTAAACGCAGTTTATTTTAAATATGATTGGAAATTCCCTTTTGAAAAAGAAAGTACTTATGTTAACAATTTTTATAATGAAAATCAAACAATTACAAAAGTAGAAATGATGTCAAAAAAATTTCATAGGATTAATTATTTTCAAAATGAAAATTTACAAATGATTGAATTACCATACAAAGATGATAATATAAGTATGATTATTATTTTACCTTCAAAAGATAAGTTTCGTTCTATTTTTGATTATTTAAATCAAGAAAAAAATGATATAACAAAGTTAATAAAAAATTTAGAACCAAGTAATAATGTAATTATTTTAAAATTACCTAAATTTGAATTTGAATATGAAGTTTCTTTAAAGGATTCATTAATAAATATTAATATGAAAGAAGCTTTTTCAAATAATGCTGATTTTAGTAAAATAACAAAAGAAAAAAATTTGAAAATAGATGATATTATTCAAAAAACTTATATTAAAGTTGATGAATTAGGAACTGAAGCTGCTGCTGTAACTGGAATAATGATGGTTGAATCTGCTGCTTTAATAGAAAATATAATCCATATGAATGTTGATCATAGTTTTATTTTTATGGTCAGAGATAAAAGAATAAAAGATGTTAATGGAGATGAATTAATGATGTTTATTGGATGTGTAGATAATTTATAATTTAAATTTAATGTTTTAAATAATTTTGAAAATGTTATTTTTATATTTCTTTTTGAATATCATAACATTTATAATTATTATTAATAATCAATAAAATAGGATTTAATAAGGGATTTATTTTATTATATTTTCTTTTATTTATTTTAGGAATAAGAATTTATTGTAAAAATTATTTTATCAAAAAGACAATTTACTGATTTCTTTCATTATTATCTTCAGCATAATAATCATTTTTTCTTTCATTGTTATCTTCTTCATAATCTGGGTTGTCAATATTTGTTTCTTTAAGATTCAGATTATTTTGATTATCATTATGTTCTTTAATACATGCATTGATAGTATTAACCGTATCATCATATAAATCACTACATTTTGTTTTACAATCTGACCAATTTTGTCCCATGTTTATATAAATATTTTTTTATAAAAAAAAAAAAAGTTATTAAATTATTAATTATTATTATCTTTTATTTAAATAATAGAAGATTTCAAAATTTTTTTAAAACAAAATGTCTTTATTCTTAAATATATTAAAGAAATTGATAATATTAAAATAAAATGGAAAATAAAATGAATATTTGGAAAATATACAAAAAAATTAACCTCATTAACTCAAAAAAATATTCTTCTGTTTATAAAGTAAAAGAAAAAAAATCTGGGAGATTATTTGCAATGAAAATAATAAATAAAAAAAAATATGAAGAAATAACAAATAAAATATTTAATGAAGAAGAAATAAATATTCAATTAAATATCAATAATGGGATAAATATTATAGAAACTCATAATTCTGAAGATAATTTTTATATAATCATGGAGTTATGCTTAATAAATTTAAAAAATTATTTAAAAATAAAGGATAAACCTTTTTTAACATATGAAATTAAAGAAATTTTAATTCAATTAAATAAATATTTGAAAAATATAAAAGATAATCAATTAATTAAATTAGATTTGAAAAGTATTTTATTATCAATTGATAATTTAGATAAAATATCATTTAAATTTACAAAATCAATTACTAATAATAATAATAATAATATTTCAACTAATTCACCTTTAAATATAGAAAAAAAAGAAATTGTTGAAAATAATAATATATGGAGTTTAGGTTTATTAATTTATTATTTGTTATTTAAGGAATATCCTTTTCATAATGGATATAATCAAGAACTTAAAAAGACAAATGACAATAGATTAAATGATTTATTAAATAATATGTTACAAATTGATAAAAATAAAAGAATTTCTTGGGAAAAATATTTGGAACATCAATTTTTCAAGCCAACAATTTCGGAGAATTTTACTTTTTTTTGTAGTAAACATTCAGAACAAATTGATAATTATTGTGTAAATTGTAAAATAAATATTTGTTATTTATGTACAAATCAACATTTAAAACATAAAATTATTCCTTTTTCTGAAATTGGATTTAATCATACTGAATATGAAAATTTTAATAATTTATTAAATGAAATTGAAGATAATATAAGTGAATTAAGTACATTAAAAAAAAATATGTCAAAAATATTTCAGGATATTAAATCAATAAATGCAAATTCCACTATTTATGATAATGATATAAATAATAATTATAAGCAATTTTACATTGATTATTTAAATGCGATAAAATTAAAATCCAAAATTGAAGAAAATATACCAATATTAAATTTAAAAAATTATATAATATGTAATTATAATATAACTAAACAAAACGTAAATAATTCAATACAAATATTAAATTTTATAGATGAAGATACTAAAAAACAATATGAAATTGATTTATGGGCAATTGGAAAAAAAGAAACTTATGAAACAAATGATAATGAAATAAAGAAATATTGTGAATTATATTTAAATAATAAAAAAATCCAATTTATGACAAAACGTATTTTTAATGAAGTGGGAAATTACGAGATTAAAATTATAATAAAAAAACCTTTAACAAATCTTCAATTTTTATTTCATAAATGTCAATTTTTAACATCCCTAGATTTATCGAATTTAAATTCTTTTAAAGTGACAAATATGAGAAGCCTATTAAATGAATGCTCTTCTTTGCAATCTATTAATTTATCAAATCTATCAACAAAAAATGTTAAAAGTATGAAATGTTTATTTAGAGAATGTAGCTCTTTGGAAAGTTTAAATTTATCAAATTTAGATACAGATAATTTGGAAGATATGAGTTACCTATTTAGTGGTTGTTCTTCTTTAACAAATTTAAATTTGAATAATTTAAATACAGAAAAAGTCACTTCAATGACTGGTACTTTTTATAACTGTTCTTCTTTAAAGATGATAAATTTATTTTATTTTAACACTTCAAATGTAATTAAAATGGATTATTTATTTTATGGTTGTTCTTCTTTAATTAATTTAAATTTATCAAATTTAAATACCAAAAATGTTACTGATATGTCATCAATATTCAGAGAGTGTTCTTCTCTAAAAATTTTAGATTTAAATAGTTTTAATTTTGAAAATGTTTTAAATATGGAAGGAATGTTTAATAAATGTCATTCTTTATCATCTTTAATTTTACCTAATTCTAATACTGGAAAAGTTAAAAATATGAGTTTTCTATTTTATGAATGTTGTAGTTTAAATTCTATAGATTTATCTAGTTTTAACACAGAATATGTTAATAATATGTGTGCTATGTTCATTGGTTGTGTTAAACTAATTAATTTAAATATAACACATTTTAATACAAAAAATGTGTTGAATATGGAAGGAATGTTTCTGAAATGTGAATCTTTACATTCTTTAGATCTATCTCATTTTAGCACCGATCAAGTCATTTGTTCAAGAAAAATGTTTGAAAATTGTATTTCTTTAAATTCTCTGAATTTATCAAATTTTAATACTCACAAAATTTCTTCAATGGATTATATGTTTAGTAATTGTTCTTCTTTAACATCATTGGATTTATCTAATTTTAATACTATATCTGTGAATAATATGAGTTATATGTTTAATAATTGTTCTTCTTTAGTAACATTAAACATATCTAATTTTAATACTCAAAATGTTACAAATATAAGTTATATGTTTAATAAATGTTCTTCTTTAACAAATTTAAATGTTTCTAGTTTCAATACAAAAAAAATTACAGATATGAGTTTTTTATTCAGTGAATGCTCTTCATTACAAGAATTAAATTTATCTAATTTTGATACTCAAAAAGTAATGAATATGGATTCTATGTTTAATAATTGTTTAAATTTAAAATCATTGGATTTATCTACTTTTCAAACAAATAATGTAAAAAATATGAATTCAATGTTTTTAGGTTGTTCTTCATTAAAAACATTAGATATATCAAATTTTAATTCTAAAAATGTTACAAATTTAAATTCAATGTTTGATGATTTAAATAAAAATTGCAAAATAGAATGTAAAGACGCTAAATTAAAATCTCTAATTCATTCTGATGAAATAAGGCAAAGTATTTATTTAGATGAATTTATTTATTAATAAATTAAAAAATTAATTCAACATTTAAGTTTATAAAATAATAAATAAGCATCTGACGATACCAAAGTACTTTCTTTAACTTGAAAATATTCTTCATCATTAAAATTATACCATTTATTTGAATTTTTACATATTGAATTATATTTTCCATTAGGCAAATATTGATTTATTGCATATAATTCATAAATATAATGTTCATTATTTCCTTTATTCCCAATTATATAATCATCCATTTTTAATTCATTTATAGGAAAATCAATTAAGGAATTATTTTTCTGTTCAGGTAAAATATAATCTTTAAATCTTTTTATTTGAAAAATTAAAATTTTTGGTAATCGAAATATATCTATTTTTTTTATTACTCCTCTATATTCTTTACAATTTTTACAAAACCATAAATTTTCTCTAGGTAACTTTTCTTCTTTATATAATTCTTTTAAACACATAAATAAATTTATGTTTTTATCAATTGTAAAATTTCCATCGTCATTATTATAATTATCATATATTTTAACATCTTTAAATAAATTTATTCTAGGTAATTCTAAATACATTAAAAAAATTCTTTCATTTGATTGAGTATTTTTTAAATCTTTAAAAGTAATATTTTTATCAAATTTAAATTTACAAAAATGACATTTTTTTTGACAATAATCACAAAGATTTTTATTCTTTAAAGAAAGAGATAAATTATTATTAATAATATAAAGATTTATTAAATCATCTTGAAAATATTCATTTGGATGATTTAAATATTTAAAATAATATTTTCTCAAATTTACATAAAGTAAAGAAATTATTTCATTTTCATTAAAAAAAAAACATTTTGGATAAAATAAAATATTTACATTATTATGATTGTTTTCCTCAGAATCTAAATTTTTACACATTGGAATCACAAAAAATGGGATTTTATTTTCTATTTCTTCTATATCATATTCATAAATAATAATTCTTAAATCATTTTCTTTTAATTCTTCTCTACTTTCTAAATAATTATCATATAGAATTGAATTATCAAATAATAATTTATAAAACATTTTATTATGATCACAAATAATTCCTATGTACTTTTTATTTTTATTAATTTTTTTAAAAATTTCAAAAGTTTTTTCTTCTTCTTTAATTATCAAATTTACTTTTCTAATATTATTCTCTTTATTATTAATAATATAAGCACTTCCTATAATATTTTTTTTTGAAATTGGTAATTCAATAATATTAAAATTATCATAAGTAATGAAAGTATGATTACAATAAGAACATATTATTTTATTTTTAAATTGACCATAAAATAAATCTATTATTATTGAATTATCTTTTTTTAAATGACAATTCCAAAATCTTTTACTTGCAATTTCATCATTTTCATTTTCATTTTGTTCTTTTAAATCAAAATACATTTTATTTTTATTTCTATTTAAATCTTCATGGAAAGAATCCAACATAAATTTTAACATTTCACATGAGTCTTGTTGACTAAAAGTTAATTTTTTAACAAAATTAACGAAAATACTTCTAAAATTAAGAGATTGATTAACTGATTTATCTTCAATCCAAACTTTATATAAAAAATCATAATAACAATTTGAAATTTCACCTCCGCTTCCAAATTTTTTGTTTGAATTAATTTCATTTTTATATAAATTAGAAAGAAAATAAACAGTTAAAATTTCACAATGAGATAAACATTGTAAAGTAGAATTCATAAATGAAGTATTTCCTAAATCTATTAAACTAATTAAACCATGATTGCTGTTTGAATTTAAAAAATCTTCTAATGATAAATCATATAATAATTCTATATTAAAATTCACACTTAACAATTCATTAAAAAATTTATGATATAATGCATGATCTTTATCTCTTTTTTTACATTTTTTAGTACAAAACTTAACTGGACAAGAACGTAATCTTTTACATTTTAAAAATTTTTGATCTTTATCGAATTTATAATTACAACTTTCATTATGACAAAAATCAAAACAATTTCTATATTTAATTGGATGATCAAAAAATTTATTTTTACAGTTAATATTAAACTCTATAAAGATTTGGTTATTTTTTTTATTATAAAGTTTAAGAAATTTTTGAAATGTAAGTTCATCATTTATTGTTGTTATAAATAAATTTGTAGATTCCATTTGATATCTTAAAGGATTATATATATATGATGTTATTATTGTTAATATTTCATATTTTGATAATTTATTTGAAGAATAAATAGAAATATCATAATTCATTTTTGAAAAATCTACTTTTTCTGTTTCAGAAGAAAAAAAATAATTCAAACATCTTATTATTTTATTTTTAAATTCTTTAAGAGTAATATTTTTAGAAATTTGAATATGCCTTTCTCTAATGTAATTTTCTTTTTTTTTTTCTTTAAATAATTTTGACAAAATCATTACTTTTAAATCAATTAAAAAGATTTCACTTGATTTTCTTTTAATTTCATAAATATCATAAACACCAAAAATTGATTTTAAAATATTATATTTTTTAACAGGAATAGTTAAATAATCAACATCATATTGAATATTTTTTTCAATAAAAACATTTGTATATGTTTCATTAGGGTCAAACCAAAAATCTTTCTCATCTAATAAAAAAATATTGTTTATAGGTCCACAATATAAGTCTGAATAAATATTTCTATTTACCCAATTATTTTTAGTTTTTTCAATATTAAATAAATCATTTATATTAATTCCATTTGAAATTGAATTTATAAATTGAATACAATTTGTATACCAATATTTATCAACGAGATAAATTTCTTCAGACTTTTCATCAATTGGTTTTTCTAAAATTTGCTTTAATGTAATAATTAGGTTTTTATCATTTATAAATTTATATTTTTCTTCTTTAAAAATATCTATCTTATATATTGATTCATATGATGATATTATAGTTTTTCCTTCTTTAAATTTTGTTAAAGGAATTTTTAAGATAATTTCTTTTGCAAAAAAAGAATAAAAAATAGATAATAAAGGATAATTTTCTTGAAAATATATTGAAGCTTTATATAATGAATGTGCAATTATAAATAAATCTTCTTGTGATAAATCTCTATTTTCTTTATTTTTTAAATATAAATGAATAATTTTTGATATATAAAAATAAAAAGAATAATTATCCTTCATTTTTATAGCATAAATGCTTTTCTCAACATATGCTTTAATTTTTTCTGATAAAGATATTGTCTTTTCTAATAATATATAATTTACTAATGTATCATTTCCCATAAAATCATCTTTATTATTTTTAATTAAGTTTAAAATTTTTTCTATATTTATTCTTTCTGTCATAAATAATATAAATATTTATTTAATTTATTAAAAAAATTTCAGATTAATACCAAAAATTTGAAGATATGATAATTGCTATTGTTT
>JAEEGK010010546.1_pt1 | contig 21287 bp, 14 predicted proteins | sample 8958771 | NCBI WGS metagenome assembly JAEEGK01 (sample SAMN16246547, study PRJNA631951) | gut metagenome | biome: gut microbiome; feature: rumen; material: SC-attached | host: Bos | place: Iran: Karaj | collected 2018-10 | reverse complement strand
TTAATAATGTTATTATTTTAAAAATTGAAATTAAAAAAAATAATAGTTGAATAATAAGAAATTATATTAAATAATCAATAGAAAAAAAAAATTATAAAAAAAATATATGTATAATTATATGATTTCAAAATTTAAAAAAATAAAATATAAAAAAACCAATTAGTATATAATTCATTTAATATAAATAAAAGAAAATTTTTGTTTTAGATGCTAAAATAGATAAAAACTTAATTATATATTATTACTAAATCTATTTTTCTGAAATTTTTTATTATTTTTTATATATAGATTTTTTTAAAATAATTGTCACTTCTTATAAAAAAAATATATGAAAAAAATAAAACAAAATGGAGTATATATTAATTAAATAATAGGTGATTTTACATCATTTAGTTTCAAAAGTAGAAATAAATGTTATTGTTCCTATTAAAGATTTTTGTTAATTGTGTTTTTGGTAAAAATAATCAATTAGGAAAACATAAACTTTACGAAAATATTTTACTTTGAGTATCAAAAAATAAGAAAAATAGGAATTAAACATTATGAAAAAGCGAAAAATTATGAATATAAAATATGATTAAATAAAAGAAAGTTATTTAAATAAAAGGAAAGTCATTTGTGAATTACCTTAACAATTGGAAAAAAATTCAATGAAAAAAGAAAATATAATTAAAAAAAATATAAAAACTAAAAGATGATATTATTGAATCAACAGATGAGAAAATTAAAAAATTATAAAATATAAATTTAACTAAAGACTTTAGGAAATATTTAAAATATTTAAAGGATATTATTAGTACAATTTTAATTATTTTAAAAAAAATACATAAAAAAACATTTTCGAATTAACAAATATTATTCCTTGGTTATATAGATAATAATGCCAATATAATTTATAGAATCTTGAATTAAGATTTCGGAACTTTTTCATAAAATTAATATATCAGAACATATTATGAATTTTATTTCATAAATATTATTTGACAATATCAAACTTTAATATAAAAATGATATTAAAGAAATTATTGAAAAAATTCAAAGAAGAATTAATGTAATATTTTAAATGAAAATCTAAATATAGAAGCAAAAAATATTGGAAATATAATTAAACATTTATTCAAAAAATGGATTGAAATCAATTTTTGATATCGGATTTTTAAATAAAGTTAATTATAAATAAAAGAAAAAATCGAATTTTTTTGATTGTTTTAATATCAAATTTATAAATGAACTTTTCAAAAGTAAAAATATAAGCCAAATTTTTTGCTTAATAACTTTTTTAAAAATAATTTATTGGATGAATTAAAACAATTAAAAATAAATTAATAATTTTGCTGAAGAAATGGAAACAAAAGTAAAAAATTTATATGGATAAATGAACAAAAGAAAATAAATATATATATAATAAAAAAAAAATTAAATTTTAAGTTATATAAATGATATCTTAATAGAAAAAAAGAATAAAAAGAATAAAAATCTTCTTTTTTAATAAAAAAATTAACATTTGAATCAAAATATCAAAAAAAATTTTTTTAATATAATGTTTTTAACAAACAATTTTCAAAAACTCTTAAATCCAATAAAAAAAATAATCTAATAAAAAATACTATAATTTAAAATTTCTAATAATCTTATTATTCATATCAACTATTTTATTATTTAGGACATGATATATAGACCTAAAAGCATTCACTATCTATTTGTAAATTCATAACAAATAAACAAAAAAAATTAAATTAATTATGTAAACAATCAAATAAATATAGATTTCTTTTCTAAAAGAAACTTCATAATAAATTTATCAAATATAACTCAAATAAAAATGATAAAATAACATATCATCAAATAGATTTATTGGAAATAACTCATAATATTTTCTAAAAATGTATATTATTTTTACAAAAATAAATTTTACTCAAATATAATAATAAAGCAATAAAAATAACAATCAAATAATTATAAATAAAAAAAATAATTCATCTAAAAAAACAAAAGAAATAATAAAAAAATTAAAAAAAAAAAACTAAAATCAAATAATCCATATCAAAAAATTCGAAAAATTAAAAAATTTAAATATTTATTCTTCAGGAGCAGGAGTTTCAGTTTCACCTTGTTGTTTTCTTCCTCTACCTCTACCTCTTCCTTTACCTTTACCTCTTCCTTCTCTTTTTTCTCCTCTTTCTTCATTTTCTTCTGGTTCTTCTTCTTTTTGTTGTTCATCAAATTTATGAGTTTTAGGAATAACTTGGTCAGGTAAACCTAAATATTTTCTTAAATAATCAACTCCTTTTTCAGTTAAAAAATAATAATGCCATTGCCATGAAAAAATTTCTGTAACAAATTGACGAGATGCTAATGAACGAACTACTAAGAAACAATTTAAGTTTGGTATATCTAAATTTTCATTTTTTGATGAGTAATCTTTTTTAAAACAAAATACTCCTTCTTTTAATAGGTATGTATATATTTTTATTTTGTCTTTTGTTGAGACTAGAACCATGTATTTTTAGATATTAAATGAAATTTATTTAATAAAAATAAAAATTAATTTTAATAATTAATTAAAATATTTAAATTTTGGTTTTTTTGTATTAGTTAATATTTTTATTTTTTATTTTAAATGAAGAAATTATGTTTATAAATTTTGAAATAAAGATTTTATAAATTATTTAATTATAATCATTTATTAATAATTTAATTAGATTTATTTTTAGATGAATTGAGAAATTCATATATTTGTTTTGCTTTATCATTATTATCTTTTATAATTTTAAATAATTTATTTCTATTATTTTCCAATTTTTGTTTATTTATTTTTTCTCTTAATTTTCTTTTTTTATATAAGTTTCTAAATATATTCATAATTGAATTGTGGTCAAGTTGTTTTTTTTTTGATATTATTCTATTAAAAAAATCATTAAACTTTTCATTAATATATACTTTATTATGAATATAATTTCCATCAAAAAATTCATCATCATAATTTTGAATTTGAATTTTTTTTTCTAATTCTTTAAAATTATTATTACATTTTTTAATCATTTTTTTTTCATAATCACTATTTCTTTTAAATTTATTTTGATAAAAGTCAAAACTTTCATCAGCTTCAGTTTCAATATTATCTATAGATCTAATAAATCCTTTTTTTATTTTAATATTAGGTAATATTAAATTTTTAATACAACTTCTACTTGTTTTATATTCAGTATTAATATTTTGAATATTTAAATCCTCATTATGATTAGTAGATAAATTATTTATTTTAGAAAATGAAGATGAAGAATTATTTTCACTTAATTGAAAGTTGAATTTTTGATGTTTTAAAATTAAATTTCTTTTAAAAATTTTTTTTTCTGATAATGATGTGGGTAATATTTTTTCTTTTAATTTTATCTTTTTTATAAAATTTTTATTATGAAAAATATTAGTAAATATACATTTTCTTTCTTTATTATTTAATAAGATAGGATTCATAATTTTTTTTTGAAAATTTAATATTATTACATTATTTCTTATATCATCTTTAAATTTTTTTGTTAAAGTTGTTATTCTTGGTAAATTTTCTTTTAATTTAATATTTTTAAATGCATCCTTATCAAAAAAAGATTTTATTATATCTTTCATATTATCTTTTAACATATTTTGTTCCTTTATAAATTAGAATAAAAAATGAATAAAATATAAATTAAACTAATATAATATATTTTATAAATATGGAAAATGAATTGAATGAATTTAAATTACCAATTAATAATAATCTGGTTCACAATAAGTCTAATGATTCAATATATAAAAATACAATTACAAAAAATAAACAATTTAATCCTTCAAAAAATAAAAGAAATTCTCGTTCACCTAATCAATTATCTAAGAAAACAAATAATCAAATAAAAAAACAGAAAAAAAGAAGCCCATCTCCAATATATAAATGTTCTTCAGAATTATTATGCAATGGTACTCAAAACTTTAAAGTAATTAAAAAAGAAATAAATATTATTCCAGCTACAGAAGAAAATATAAAAAAAATAAAAGATTGTGAAAAACAAAAATTACCAAAAGAAAAAACATTTATTATCAAAGAATCTAATTATGAAAAAATTATGAGTTTATTTAGAGAAAATAAAATAAATAAAAATCAATTTATTGAATTAAATGAAAAATATGAAGAACAATTTAAAATTAAAGAAGAAAAAATATCTAATTTAGAAAAAGTAAATAAAGCAGTTACTTATAGGAATAATCAATTAAGTTTATCTTTAAAAAATACAAAAATAAAATATGATCAATTAAATATTGAAATGAATAAATATGAAAGTACTTTTAAAAAATTGATATTTCTTATTAAATATATTTTACAATTATTGCCAAATAATAATAATATTCAAAATAAAATAATAGAATTACAATTAGAAATTTTATTAAATAATTATGTTCAAGATGAAATAAAAGTTTCTGACTTAATGACTGAAGAACAAAACGAAAGAAACAAAAAATTAATGGAAACATCAAATAAATTAAGAGATATAGAAGATATGAAAGAATTAATTGAAAATATTAAAATAGATTCATCATCTGATAATTTAAAGCAAAAATTAACTGAAAAAATGAAAAGGATAAATGAATTAACTGAGGAAAATGAAAAATTGGATAATAATTATATAGAAATTAAAGCTAAATATAATAATTTGATTTCAGAAAATAATGAAGAAATCATTTCTTTGAAAAAAAAAATTAAAATATTTGAAACCCAAATTTCATATTTAAATAAAGATAAAATTAAATTAAAAAATGAAATTGATAAATTAAAAGAGAAGATTGATAATTCAGAAGATAAAATTAATAATCAATCAAATAATTCAAATAATAATAATAATGATAACAATAATCAAAAAATTGAAGAATTAACTTTAATTACACAAGATCAAGAAAATATAATAAATGGCAATAAAATAGAAATTGAATCTTTGCAAAAAGAAAAAGAAAAAATGAATCAATTAATAAATAAAATGGAAAAACAAATAGAGTTTTTAAATAAAAAAATATCAAAATATGAACCAACAAATAATTCAGATAATAATAATTTAATTTCAAAAAATAATGAAAGTGAATTTAATTTATTATCAATAAATAATATTAAAAATTCTAAAACTTCAAATGAAGAAAAAATAGATTTTAATAATAAAAATATGAGTGAAATAAATATAACTTTTCCAATTAATAATGAAGAAACAACAATAAATGAAGTAATAAATGGAGATTTATTTTTAGGTTTATATAATCAATCAAAATTAATAGAACAAATAAAAGAAAAAAATGATAATTTGAATATTGAAAATCCATATAATTATAATTAAAAAATATATAATATAAAAATTTATTAATTTACACTTTCCCTAATAATATTTTCCAAAGTAGCATTAATTAATCTAAAATTTTTGAAAATTGCTTTAAATCCATATGAACCACCAAAAGATATTATACACCAAGGTATAAATTCTTTAACTAATAAAACACATAAAAAAGGATTTTTCCAATTTAATAAATAACCAGGAAAAAAAATAGCAATTATAATATAAAATAAACATATTAATCTTATTATTGATATTTTAATTTCAGTATGATTCCATTGAGCTCCTTTTGTAATTGAAATTCTTTCTATTAATGAAGTATCACTTGAATTACTTGAAAAACTACTTTCACTATTTAAATCATCATTTTCAAAGTTAAATTGAGTCCAATTATTATATTTATCACAACAAATATATTCTAATTCATATTTAAAACCTAAATAGAGAAAAAATATTGAATAAAAAGGAAGAGATTTAATAAAAGAATATTTGGAAAATGTTAAAGACTCTTTTGGTATATTTTTTATTTTATTTTGATTTTTTAATTTTTCATAAATTAAATCTTCATCATTGTAAGTTAAAAATAATAATATAATTTCACTTATGAATAAATAAATTGATATCATTATAATTTTCTCAATTTTAATTCTTGTGATAATATAAAATTGGTTATAATCCGAAAAGTTAATTTTTATAATATGAAATAATAAATAATATAATGAAAAAGAATAAAAATAAGAAAAATATAATTCATTCAATGAATTAAAACCTAAAATAAATTCATTTAAAGATAATAATGAAATATATAAATAATAAAATATAAATAAACATATTTTAATATTTGATTTCTTTTGTGGCATTTTCCTTATTAAAATTTTATAAACTACATAAAAAAAAACAGGAGAAAAAATTAAAATATCAGAAGGAAAAGAAAAAGTATATTTCTCTAAATAACAATAACTTATTTTTTCATCATAATAAAGAGGAGAAGTTGCTGTTATTAATTGAACTAAACCTGTAAATAACTTTGAAAATAAAAGAATTGAATAAAGAATAAAAGATTTGTAAATATTAAAAAAATTGTATATAAAAATCAATGTTATATATGAAATATATTCATTATTAAAATATTTATAAAATAGAATATTTACTTGAATGAAAAATTGAGAATTAAAATAATTATGTAAAAAAATATGAATTGTAATTGAAAGTGAATAAAAAAAATTATATAATAAACAAAAGATTATTAAAAAGACAATATTGAAAAGAAAAAAAATAAAAAGACTTTTTTGAGATATTTTTAAATTTCGTCTATTTGAATGTCGAATATTCATTTTTTTTAGAAAAAACAAATAAAATTTTATTTTAATTTGTAATTAATAAAATAATTATTCAAGTATTATATATAAAAATTAATGTTTAATTTTTAAAAATTCAGATAATTGATTTTCATATGGATTATTTTGCACTTCTCTTTTTGTTCTTGCTATACTTAAGTCAGGTTTGTAATAATAAGGATAATATTTTTGTTCAGGTTTCAAAGCATTATAATATTGTTTTACATTAACTACATTTGGTTGATCTCCTATTACATTATTTTGAATTGGTGAATAATTATTAATATTATTTTTTCCTGATTGATTATAATTTTCATCTATATTATAATTATTTGAATAATTATCTGTTTGAGTATAATTTTCAGAAAAATTTCTATTGCGACTTAAATGATTTAAATCTTGGTTTCTTAATTCAAAAGAACTTTTTGGAAGATCATAATTCATATTATTATTATTTTGGAAATTATTATAATTTTCAATATTATTATTATTTTTTTGAATATCATTATAATTATTAATATCATTCTTATTTTGAATATCAAGATTATTTTCAATATTATTATTATTATAAATTTCATTATTATTATTAATCTCAATATTATTTTGAATATCATTATTATTATTAATAATATTATCTTCAATATTATGATTATCATATTTATTTAAATTATCATAACTATTATTTCTTTTAATATCATTAACATTATTTTTTCCTTCAATAACTCCAGAATTATTAATATTAAAACTACTATCACCATCATCTCTAAAACTACTATTATTACTATCTCCAATATTCTCTATTTTTCTATTATCAAAAATATTATTATGACTAACATATCTTTTATTTTGCATTTTCATTTTTTCTCTCTCTTCCCTAACACCAGGATATTGATAATTAGGAACTAATGGATTAGTCATTCTAGCACTTCTAATTCCAACTCTTTTAGTTCCAGGTTGTGCACCAACAACTTTTTCAGCAACATAAACTAAAGGTCTATTATATTTAATATTAAATTGTCTTAAATTTCCTTTTGTATCAGATTGAGCATATTCAATATCATCAGTTTTATTTCCTTTACCATCTTTTTCAGTATTATATTTTGAAAAAGCATGTGGTTTATTTCCATCAATTTCACCATAAGTATATGATTCACCATTTAAATAATTTAAAGTATAAACTGGATCCAATGGATTAATATGTCTATTTGAAAATTCTTTTTTTGCATATACATCTCTATAATCTAAATAATTATAATTTTTCCCTTTTCTATTTTTTATTTTATTATATATCATTTCATCATCTACTTTTTCATTAAATACATTTATATTATCATGAAACTTATATTTATAATAATTTTTTGTTTGTGCTCCTTCAATATCACTTATATTAAGAGTATCTCTTATAAATTTTTGATTATATTCAATAGTTGGTTCAGAAAAAGAAGGTAATTTATATTCTGGATTTAATGGATTTAAATGTCGATCATTTTGAAAAACATGATGTCCTCTTGGAACAGAAAATTCAATATCTTTATTTGAATAAATAAAATCAGGTTTATTTACTTTTTTATATAATTTAGCAGGTGAACTTCCTTCAATATCTAAATTTGTATTATTATATTCTGGTTTTCTACTATATAAACCATATCTTCTTGGAACTGCTCCTGGAATGTCTAAAGTGTAATTATTTAATGAAAAATCTCTTTTTGTGTCTAATTGTTTAAATTTTCTTATTGGAAAATCATTTGAGTCTAAATTTCTTATTGATATTATATCTTTGTGATTTAAAGATGGATAATTAAAATCGTTATAGTTGTTTTCTTTGTTTATTGTTACTCTTTTTTCTGGAAATTGCTGTGAAACTGATACTGACATTTTTTTTAATTTTTTTATTTAGTTTTTATTCTTTTTTGAAAATTATTATAAAATTTTTTTTTATAATAGTTCAATGATATAAAATGATTTTATATAACTGTTTGTATATAAAAAAAATCTATTAAGGTAAAAAAGGAAAAAATTCAATTTTTTAAATAAAAAATTAAATAAATTTAACTAAAAAGAAATTAAAATTAAATACCATAATTATTCTTTTTTTTCAAATTTATTTTTCTAAAAGAAGTAAGAAATCCTTTTTCAAAATCTTCAATTTCATTTTTTAAATCAGGTTTTAAAAAAGAAAATGAAAAATTACTTTTTTTATTTCTATTATTAACACTACCAAAACCTCTTTGAATTCTATGAGAAGGAGGAGGATTAATAGAAACAACATAATTCATTTTTGAAGGATTAATTAAATCTTCTTTTTGTAAATTATACAAAGGCATTTTAGGTTTAAATGTTATAGTAGGTCTATTTATATATCCATTTTCAGAATAATTTTCAGTGTTTAATGATTTATTTAAAGTTTGTAAATGATTTTTTATTTTACTTGAATTTAAAGTTGTTCGATATGATGGAGTTAATAATATTGTATTTCTTAATGTATTTGCTTTTGAGGATTGTTTATAAAATGATGTGTGTGTTGAAAATGGAAGACTATCTCTTGTTTTGGATGACATGTTATATTTTTATATTTATTGTTTATAATTATTTTTATTATTTTATAATTATTTTTTTTTCTGTATATTACATTAAAAAAATATTTAAAGATTTATAATAAAATGTAGAAGTTAATTAATAGGAGTCATAATAATTTTGTTGTTTATTATATATTTCAGTTACTGATTCATCATCTATATATTTTTGTTCTTCTTCATTATTTTCTGGTTTATTTATAAGTAAAAATAAATTGATTTTTCCATAACAAAAATTGGTTATTATTATAAATATTAAACAAAATCCACTTATTATACAACATACAAAAAATGAATCATTTAAATCCATTTTTTCAATTAGATTTACTTGATATATAAAATAAATGAGACTAAAAAAAATATCATTATAATATGTTATTAAAATAATTGAAATAATTGCACCGCCATATACAGAAATTGAGTTATCAATTATTTGCATAAAAGTATTTATTAAAACTATTAAATTGAAACAAGAATATACACTTAATGAAATTGATAAAGATATATAATAAAAAATATTTTTGTATAATAAATTTTTTTCTTTTTCTTTATAATTTAAATAAGAAATAGAAATTAAAAATAAACTAATAATTGAAAAAATAACTAAATAAACATTTTTCATATCATAATCATTTGGAATGAAATGATAAGTTAAAAAATAAAGGCAAATGAAATATAAACTAGAAGTATAATTACCTGAATATTGAGTTGTTAAAATTTTTTTATTATCATCTTCTTCATCTTTTGAAATAGAAATTAAAGTTATAATACAATTTGAAATTAAAAATATTGAAACAAGAATAAAAATTGGTTTAATTAGATAAAAATCATCATTAATTTGAGAAAATAATAAATTGTCAGAATAAAATGTAAAAAATAAAATTAATATTCCTAAAATATTTAAATATAATAAACAATTTTTTGAAAAGAGAAAATTATCAATATCAATATCATTAAAAGTATATGTTATTTTTTTATTATAAGGTTTTATTAATTCTCTTAAATCATCTTCACTACTTGCCATACTTTCATCTAAAAAAGAATCTCTTCTCATTTTTTAATTTATTTTTTATTATAAAAAATTAAAATATTCGTTTAAAAATAAATAAATAATTTTTTTAAAAATAAATTTAATTTTTCTTTTTAAAGATTTAAAAATGTCAGATATTTTAAACACAGAGGAAAGAAATGAGTCAGAAACAAAGAGAATAAATATTTTAGAAACAAAAGTAAATATTAGTGATAAAAATAAAGAATTTTATGATATTCATGATGATCAAATTTTAGAAGATGATGAAGTAATAGATAATTCAATAATAAGTGAAAGAATGTTAAGTTCACACAGAATTGATAATGTTGAAAAAGATAATATAATTGAAGAACCTGTATTTACTAATAGACAAAATGATAAAAATCAAGATAATGAAATTAATATTTTAAAAACTGAATTTAATGATAATACATTTTTTATTCATTGTAGAAATTGTATGAAAATAATTTCTATTGAAGAAAGTAAGTATAAATTTTAATAATTAGAAAAGATTGTTTATGAGAGGAAAAAGTTTATTAAAATTAGTGCGAATAATTCTATTTATAATATTATACAATTAAATTCAAAAAATTCAATATCTATAAAAGAAAAAAATAATGAAAATAAAATTTTAAATTATGATTATGTAAAATGTATTAAATGTAAATTACTTATTGGATGTTTTATTGAGGAAAATTTTTATTTTTTAAAATCAAAAGTTAAATTAAGAAAAAAAAAGGAAATTGCATGTAATTTAATTTCATTAAAAGAAGATTTATTAAATTTATTTAATGAAAAATTATATGAGATATTAAAAAAGACTAAAATTAATATTTCAATTTATAAAAATCAATTATTTAAAAATTCTTTAGATAAATTTTCCATATATAAAAAAAAACAATTCGATATAACTTTCATATTACATAAAATTGAAGGAAGAGTTTTTTTATTAGGAAATAATGGTTATTATAATAAAATTATAGAAGTATTAAATTTAAAATATACAAATAATATTTTTTTTATTTTATTAGTCAAAGAATTTAATGATAAAGAAAATAATAAAATGATAAAAGAATTAATTAATAATGGTGGTGAAAGTGAATTAAAACCATTTTATGATAATAATAAAATAATGTTTTTAGATAATTATGATTTAGATAATGATATTCAAAAAAATGAACAATTATTTATAAATTTATTCGAAGATTTATTTTTTAATTTTCCATCGAATATAAAAGAAGGACTAGATGAAAAATGCGAAATAGAAAAAGATGAACAATATAAAAATGATAAAAATACAATTGATGATTTAGCAAATTATATTGCTAATGGAGGACAAAATAACATTTTTGGTAAATGTTTTTAATTAATTTTTACAATATTATATTATATTAAATTATATTTAAAAATTAAATATTTTATATTTTTATACAAAAATAAAAATCTTCATTTACATATATTAAAATAATTTTTTAATAAATTATTTTTAAAATAAATAAAAAAAAATGTCAGATAAGAATCAAGATGATCATAATAAAGAAAAAAGATCTTCTTTAAAAAATACAGAACCAATGAATCCACAAGAAATATTAGATTATGGAAAAAAGAGAAGTAGTGTTAGTTGGAAAGAAAATGAAAAATTAAATTTTCCTGAAGTAAAAGCTAAGTTCAATATTGAAAATAAAGAAGAAAGTGAACATGATAAAAAATTTAAAGAAGCTAGAAGGAAAAGTATTAAAAATGAATTTTCTCTTGCAAAAGAGTTATTAAAAAATAATAAAGAAATTTTGGAAATAGATGAAAATGAAGATATAAAGGAAAATACTCAAAAAAACGAACATATTAAAGATGATAGTGATGGAGGAAAATAAATATCTTTTGTTATATTAAATATTTTTAATTGAATTATAAAATATGATTATAAAAAAATTTATTCTGTGTTTTATTTTTAAATTATAATTATAATAATTTTTTTAATATAATAATTTAATTTCTATATATTAATTGAAATAGGACAGTATAAATAAATAATATTTATAAAATTTTTCATATTATATCATATATATACTTTTATTGTAATTATGTTTCTTAATTAAAAACTCAATTCTTTTATTCACTTAAATTTGAACTCGAATAAAAATGAGAATCTTTAGAATTAAATGTATCAATTCTACTATTTTTAATGAACGTTTTTTCTTCTTCAATAATTACTCCATCAATTTCATTTTTATTTTCATTTAAAATTTTAGTAATTATCCTTTCAATATCACTTAAAGAAAACATAAATAATTTTTTATATTTTTCCAAATTTTTACATTCTTGTATCCAATAATCATTAGAATAATAATGTTCTAAACAATCTTCAAAATTAATAAAATCTCTAATTTTTTTTCCTTTTTTCCAAAGAGAAAACCTTGAAGCATTTTTATGAAAAATTCTTCCATAACCATTCATTTTATTATCTTTCCAAAAACCAAGATATGCTTTTTTTTCATTATTTTTTTGAAAATTCCAAATAAAAAAACCAAAACCTTCTTTTTTATCTTTAACAAAATTTCCCATATAAATATGATCATTATCATGCATAAATTCACCATATCCTTCAAATTGATTATTCTTAAATTCTCCTCTATAAATTTTATTAGAAGAAAAAACATAAATACCATAACCATTAATTAAATTATCTTTCCATTCTCCTTTATAATAACTTTTATCAGGCCAATAATAACTTCCAATACCATTTTTTTTTCCATAAGAAAAATCCCCTTTATAAAAAGAATTATCTTCCCAAATTTCAATTCCAATTGAATATTGAGAATCATTCTTCCAATATCCTTCATATGCAGTATTTCTTGAACTTTTAAAAATACCATATCCATTTGCTTTATTATTATCAAATTCTCCTATAAATGATGTATTATCTTTATAATTTTTAAAATTACCATATGAATGAAATTTTAAATCATCATCTAAATAACCTACATATTTCATTGTGTTATTTATTGTTTTGTATAAACCAAATTTTTGAACTGTGTCTAATATATAAAATGCATTTTCTTTTGAAGAATTTTTTGGTATATATTTTATTAAATTATTTGGATTGTTTTGTATTATTGAAATTGGGGAGTTTTTTTTATTTGTTACATTACCCGTACTAGCATTTGATAAAGTTGTAATGTTTATTTTATTACGGGATGTTCTTTTATTAGGAAATATATTTTTATTTATATCATTTATAATAAAATGAGATATATTTTTTGGAAGGTTTATATCTTTGTTTTTTAAAATTACTGTTTCTTTATTATTATTATTTGAAATATTTATAGAATTTATACTAGAATATGTCCTATTATTTCCACATCCTGAACAAGTTTTATCAAAATTTATTCCCATTAAAATAATTTATTTAAAAATATTAATTTTGATTTGAAATATTTCCTATTAATGAAATATATTTAAATATCTATTAAGAAAAAAAATATATTATATTATCTTAAAAAAATTAAAGTAAAAAAATGCAAAAAATAAATTTTTTTCAGATTATTATTTTTTAACTATTAAATTATATCATATAATTAGGTGAAGTATTTTTTTCTCTTAAGAATCTTACTTCAAATAAAGTTCTAGAATTATTTCTTATTAATTTAACAGCATCAAGAATATTAATATTATTTTTTTCAAAAGATTTTTTTACAAAAATTAATAATTCTTCTAAATAAGCCTCTTTAGCAATTAAAGCTATTCCTTTAGTATCAGAAACTTGAATAAAATTCATAAAATTATCTCTATTCAAACCTTCCCCTTGTCTATTTTGATTATAACTATTAATTTTAAGAATTTCATTATTTAAATTATTAATATCATTTTGACAACTATTTAAAATATTTCCTTGATTATTCATAAAATTATCAATTTTATCATTAGAAACTTTAAATTCATTTTGATAATTTCTCAATTTATTTTCTTGTTGTGTTAATTTATTTCTTTCATCTTTAACTTTCTGTAAATTATTTTCAATAAAATGATTAATCAAAATTTTTTTTAATTGAACATCAGGAGGTTCAGTTTGATAAATTGAATTACCAGCATTATAAATATTAACATTACTTCCAGGTTTAATATTATTATTTATTGAATTATTAAAAAGATTATTATTATTATTATAAGCATTATTCATATTATTATTACTATTCATTGGTTGACCATAAATAGAAACACCTCCACTGAAACTATAACCACTTTGAGCAGCAAGTTGATTAATTCCATTATTTAAAACTCCAAAGAAAGTATTTGGTTTAGGATTATTCATATTATTTTGAGCCATTTGATTTTGATTTGAAGTAATTTTAAAAATTGGAAAATCTTTTGAAAATGATGCATTAATTTCAGATAATACAGTTGAGATACTTGTTGTTAATGTCCATCTTTGTAATGATGGTACTATTATTTGTTTTGTATTCATAATTATATTTGGATTTTTTTGATTTATACCACAACCTTGACCTACTTCTAAGTAAATTAATGGAGCGTCATGTGGGTAATTTTTTGGTAAATATATTTGAATTGGTACTGAATAATATTTTCCTTGTAATGTTGCTATCATTGGAAGCCATATCATTATTATGTTATCTTTTTGCCATTGTCTTATATAATATTTTGCTTGTTCTTTTTTTAATTTACTGTTCATTATTTCCATTATTGTATTACAAACTAAGTCTTTCATTGTTGGTATGTAGTTACATTTTTGAAGATCTGTTAGAATACGAGTTTTTTGGTTGTAGGACATTTTTTTTTTATGTTTTTATTTTTTTATTTTTTGTATATTTGGTGATTAATTTGATTTTATTAATTATTATAATTTTTTGATTTAATATTTAATATATTTAAAAAAATATTTATTTCTTTAAATAAATTATAAATGATTTTAAGTAAGTACAATAATAAAAATAATATTTAATATATTTATATAAACAAAAATTTTTTAAAAAATATTACATATATCATAATTATTCGAATCTGAATTTGTACTATTTGTAGTTACATAAACATTATTTTTATTAATTCTTTTTAATATTGATTTAACATCTCTATTAAGTTGGAATATTAAAATATCTCTTTCTTTTTCATTATAAATATGTAAATCATTTCTTAAAATATTATCATTAATAGGAAAAGAAGAAAACATTTGTAAAGTAATATAATCCAATTTATCAAATCCATTTCGAATAAAATTTTCATGTAAATGAACTAATTTATTTCTTTTTAACCAAAATTCCAAATTGAAATTAACAGAAGAAATTAATTTTGTTTTCTGACTTGAACAACAATTAAAACCATAATTAAAATGAACAGAAGAATTTAAAAAATCTTCATTTTCACTTAAAATTTCACGAATTTTTAATAAAACACTACTAATTTTTACAGGAATAATTTCAGAATCAATTTCTAACTTAGTAATAATTCTATAAATATGACCTGGATTATTTATTCCAATTTCTTCAATATCATTAATTGTAATTTTAAATTTTCCTTTTTTCATATCTGAAATAACTTTTTCAAAACTAAAAATTCCTTTTGAAACTAATAATTTATAATAACAGATTAAATCAATTGATTTTAAAAATTGATATATTGGATTTGTATCAACTTCACTAATATCAATATTTTGATAATTACTACAAATATATTTTAATAAATTTTTTGGTTCAGCGCCATTTATATTTGAATATATAATATATTCAACTTCTTCTTTTTCATTACTTAATCTACTTGGAATTGTATTAGTTGTATTATATGAATTAAATTTATTATGATGATGACAATGATTACGTTTATTTATTACATAATAATTATTTTTAATATTATCACTTTTATTATAATTATTATGATTTAATTCATCACTTGGTCTTGTTGAAAATTTAGAATTTTCTTTTGATATTTTACTTTGAAATGGAATATCTTGATAAGATAAATAACTTTTTTTTGATACAAAACTATTATTTTGATTTCTACCTGTTTGAGTATATGCATTTTCATATTTACTTAATTTACTTCTATTTGTTGTTAATATTTGGTTTTTGTAATTATTATATTTATTTTTTATTATAGTATTTGTATTCATATCATCATTTGATAATTGATTAGAATATAAATTATTATTTTCTTTATTTGATTCCAATTCATTTACTGTATTTATTGAGTCATCACTCATATTAGTCTGTATATCCTTTTCTTGTATGATATTATTTTTATTTAATTCTTGAATAATTGTTCCATTTATATCAATATTTTTAATATTTTGTTCATCATCAGAAGTTTCATTTATTTTTTTACTTATTATAAATTTTTTAGATTTTTTTCTACTTTTTTTTTTTACATTATCATTTGTTGTATCAATAAATTTCACATTAATATTTATATTCATATTATTTCCTTTATTCTTTTTATCTGATTTTATTGTAATTTTTTCATTTATTTGTTTTTCTTTATTATTATTATTGTTTTCTTTTTTATTATCATTTTCTTTAATATTTTCATTTTTATCATTTAGCTTATTATTTTTATCATTTTTATTTTGCTCTTCTTCTCTTTTTTTATTATTTTCATTTTGATTAACATTTACTTTATTATTTATCTTTATTAATTCATTTTCATCTTTTTTATCTTTTTCATTTTTATTTTCTTCCTTCTTATTATTATTTTCATTATTATTATCATTAATATTTTTTTTCTCATTTTTATCTTTTTTATTATCATTTTGAACATCATTTTGATTACTTTTATTAGTACTATGATTATAATTACTTTTATTACTTTTATTAGTATTATGATTATAATTAATACTATTATTTTCCAAATTACTTTTATTTGTATTATGATTATAATTACTAACATTATTTTCCTTATGACTATCAATTTCATATTCTTGCTCATTTTCTTTAATAACACTATTATCCAAATCATTAAAAGTCAATTTTTTCTTAAACCCACTTTCTTCATTAATAAACCTATTATCATCTCTTTTACCAATTCTATTATCATCTTTATTTCCACTTCTAACTTCAATAATTCCAAGTTTAACATTACCAGGATCTTGTAAAACAGCTTTACTACTTAATTCAATATTCCTTTTAGCATGATCACTAGTAATAGTATTAGTATAAACTTGATTAATAGTCCAATTATTTTTACTAGGAGTACTATACAAATTCTTATTAGAAGGACTTTTAAATATTTCTTCTTTTTGTAATTTTAATTTCTTCAAAGCATTTCTCATTTCTTCACTATTAACATAATCAATAGGTCTTTTCCCATTTTTATCTTTCATAACAAGTGAACCATTATATTGTATTAATAATAAAAGAATAGTAGGATCAACATTACCTTTAATAGCAAAATGAACAGGAGTTTGTTCAAATAATTTTGTTTTAGCATTTGCCTTTGCTTTATATTTAAGTAATAATTTAACAATTAAAACTTCTTGTTTAATAACAGCTAAATGAAGAGGAGTCATACCATCATTTTGACTTATATTAGGATCACTATTATATTTTAATAATAATTTAACGTGTTCAATTTGATTCATTTCTACACTTTGATATAATGGTGTCTCACCAAGAGAACTTTGAATGTTTGGATCTGCTCCTACTTGAATTAATAGTTCTGTTGCTTTTAAATCACCTGCTATTACTGTTCTATATAATGGAGTCCATCCACATTCATTTGGTGTGTTTATCTTTGATGGTGATGGACAAAATGTTGATATTATTTTTGATTTTTCTGGAGATGTTATTGGGTTTAGTGTTATTGATGGTTTTGATAATAGGGTTGTGTTTAAGTTTAGAAGAGAGTCTTTAACGGAAATTTCATCTGACATTTTTTTAAATTTTTTTTAAATTATATTATTTTTTTTTAATATAATAAAGATAATTTATATAAAAAATAAATAAATTTAATATTGTTTTTACCTGTTAGTTATTTTTTAGATAATGAATATTAATTAATAAATAAGTATATATTTTACTGAAAAACAAATTTTTGGAAAATTAATTAAAAAAAATTAATCTAATCTTATATAGATATTGAATATAAAAAATTATTTAACTTAAATATTTTAAAAAAAAATTTATGTATTAAAAACCTAAATGGACATTAATAGTTAAGAATGAAAAGGAATATTTTAAAATTTTGATATAATCATAGATATCATTAAATTAGAAGAAAAAAGTGAATTAAATTAAAAATAATAAAAATAGATTAATGATTGTTATAATAATGAAAAACTTTTTAGTCAAGAAGTTTTTGGAGAATTATACAAAAGTATTTATCTAATATTTAAAAAGTAAAAAAAAAGAATAAAGAAAATCAAAAAATTTAAATCATCAATTCACACCCTAAAAAACAAAAATATTAAAAATAAAAATTCTTTAAATTATTCTTATTAAGTTTTTTTTTACATACTTTTTTATATCCATTTTTTCAATTTAAATTATTATTTAATTTTATATTATTTTTTATTAGAATTTAATTCTTTTTACACCTACAAAATTCAGATTTAATTTCTGAATAATCAGAACAAGTTCTATTATAACCATCAATTTTATATAAAACACTTCTTCCTTTTAAAGAATAAGAATTAGTACCACCTTGTCCATAAATAATATTAATTAAAGTATCATGAATATCATAAGGAGTGATTAATTGTTGTTGATTTTGAATTAAAAATTCATCATTTTTAAAATCATATAAAATTAAATAAAAAACTCCTAAAGTTTTTTCAATATTAAAATCTTCAAATTGAACAACATTATAAAATCCAGGCATATTATTACCATGATCAGAAACAATAAACAAAGCAGTATCTTTTAAATATCCATTAATATAAAAATCATATAAAAAATTAAATAAAGGATTATCTAAATATTTAATAACTTCTCCACTTCCTTCATGTGCATCAATAAAACCTAATCTTAAATATTTCTTATTATCATTATATAATTCCCAAAATTTTTTACCATATTCTAAAACATATTCAAAAGTATCTTTTCCATATAAACATCTTCTAATAATTGAAAAAGGTCCTCTATGTAAAGTATAAGGATTATTTCTATCATAATAATTAGGATCACAAAACATTGCAATATTTTCATGATCAAAATTAGAAAAATTAACATCCATTACATTATAATGACTTTCTACTGCGAAAACTTCTTTTGAACATAAATTTGATGATTGTGCAGTTATATATCCATTATTTTTTAAATAATATATTATATCTGTTCCTGATTTTGATGTCATTTTTTTTCCGTAAAACATTGGTTGAACATTTATTTGTGTGAATGGTGCGAAATTGTGATATTTTATAAATTGGTATGATTTAAATTTGGAACTTTTGTTATATTTCATAAAGTTTTCTATAAATTTTGAAACTTTTGGCATTTTTCGAAGAAAATGTACTCGACTTATACTGTCTATGTAAATAAAGAGAATTTGAGGATATTTTGATTTGAAATAATTTTTTCTTGATTTTTCTTCTCTTTTCTCTATTAATTCTTTATTTTTGTGAAGAGACATTTTAATTTCACCTATGTTGTTATTTGAAAAATCTAATATTATTTCTGGTTTACTATTTTTTTTAAATTTTTTTGTTTTTTCCATATCAATCATTTTTGATAAGACATTTTCATTAAATTTAAATAAATTTTTTTGAAACTTTAATTCAATATTTGTTGTTATTGGATAACCAAAAATTTTAGTATTTTCAAATATAGAATGATTTAACATATTAATTAAAATTTCTCTTTCTTTTTTCCTATTTGTTAGTTTTTCACAAGTATTTCCTATTAAAGGACTTAAATCAAATACATTATCATAAAAATTAATTCTACATTTTGAAGGAATTTCAATTTCACATTGATATAATGTGTTATTATTTTCTATTTTAGTATTATTTAAACCATAAATCCAATCAGAACAAGTTGATTTTTCAATAATTTTATTTCTTAAAAAATAAAACACAATATAAATAAGAGAAAAAGAAAAAATAAAAGTTTTATAATATTTCTTTAATATAATTTTAATAGAAATAAGTATTAAAGAAAGGAAAAAGATAATAATAAAAGTTAATAAAATGAATGCCATTAAATTATATTGTCCATGCTTTTCAAAAGTTGAACCATGATCATGGGAGAAAAAAGATAAATACACAATAATTAAATAAAAAATATGAAAGAAATGTATAAATCTAATCATACATAAGAAAATAATTACACTAGTTATAATTGAAGAAAATAAACAAAAATATCCTAATTGATAAAAATAATTTGGTCTTAACACTTCTAAACATTCAACTTGAGTTCCGTGACATCCATCTAAACTTTTATAATAAAAATAAAAACCTAAACAATTAATACATATTATCAATAATTCAAAAATAATTTCAATAATATAGATTAAAAAAGAACCAATTTTATAAAATATTTTTTTATAATTTTTATTATTATGCTCATTATTATTCTTTTTAATAAAATGAATATTTTCATTTTTTTTATTTAAATAACTAATTTTCTCATGTTTAATTTTTTCCATATAAAAAACCAATATTCCAAAAAAAAAAAAATAAAAATAAAAAAAAATAACAAATAGAAAATTTAATTAAATCATATAAATCAAAATATTTAAAAAAAAATGGAATCAGCCGATTTTGTCTTTATTTTCATTCAAGATGTTCTTCCAGTAAGAACAAAAAGACGAATAGTAATGTTGCAAACAGCATTAGATCAACTAAACATAGAAAGTAGATCTCCTCATGAAGGAGAAACCCCAATAGACTTAATAAAAAAAGGAGAATTTAAGCCACAATTTTTAATAGTTAATATAGAACATCCTGATTTAGAACAAATATTAACAGCAATGAAAGATAATTATCCTTCAACTTCAATAATTTTATTATATCCACCTTCTGAAATGGAAGAATTACAAAAAATACAAGAAAAATATA
>JAEEGK010010542.1_pt1 | contig 21290 bp, 18 predicted proteins | sample 8958771 | NCBI WGS metagenome assembly JAEEGK01 (sample SAMN16246547, study PRJNA631951) | gut metagenome | biome: gut microbiome; feature: rumen; material: SC-attached | host: Bos | place: Iran: Karaj | collected 2018-10 | reverse complement strand
CTTTGCACACGTTTATGGAAAAACAACTTGATTCGCCGATATTGGCACTACAGAAACAACGGCAACTGCTACAAATGGAGTATGAGGCCGAGAAAGAAGAATTCCGCCAGCAGACAGAACAAATGGGGCTGCAGCGGAAGATAAAACGTGGTGACGTATGGTTTCCGCTCACCGTTAGCAAAACTTATTACAACTCGCTGAACCAACGCGTTATAGAGGTTTTAAGACAAACCGACGAGGAGATTGAACATAATTTTGAATATGGCAAGCCCGTAGTTTTCTTCAGTGTGGATGCCGAGGGGAAAATCAGCTATTTTAAGATGACAGCCAGCGTAAGCTATGTAGATGGCGACAGAATGGTTGTAGCTGTGCCCGATGGCATTGGACTAGTGGAGATACAGAGTGCCGAGAAGCTGGGTGTTCAACTCTTCTTCGACGAGACCAGCTATAAGATGATGTTTGATGCGCTTGACAGAGTGATGAGCGCCAAAGGACGCTTAGGCTATCTGCGCGACCTTTTTTATAACAGGCAGAAGGCAGAGACTTTCAATTTCAGTCCACTACACTTCACATATCTGAATGCCACACAGGAAGATGCTGTAAACAAGGTGCTGAGAGCCAAGGATGTAGCCATAGTACACGGACCTCCAGGCACAGGTAAGACCACCACGCTGGTAGAAGCCATCTACGAAACCCTGATGCGTGAGAACCAGGTATTGGTTTGCGCACAGAGTAATATGGCAGTTGACTGGATATCAGAGAAATTGGTCGATCGCGGCGTAAACGTACTGAGAATAGGTAATCCCACCCGCGTGAACGATAAGATGCTATCGTTTACCTATGAGCGCCGTTTTGAGGCCCATCCCGACTACGAGATGCTATGGGCATTAAGAAAGGCTATCCGCGAGGTTCGAGCCAATCGCAAAAGAGGCGACCAGAAATTCCACCAAAAGGTGGAGCGCCTAAAGGAACGAGCCACCGAACTGGAATTGCGCATCAAGAACGACCTGTTCAGCGAGGCACGTGTTATCGCCTGCACCTTGGTAGGCTCGGCCAATAAAGTGCTTGATGGTCAGAAATTCGGCACCTTATTTATTGACGAAGCAGCCCAGGCGCTCGAAGCAGCCTGCTGGATTCCTATGCGACGTGTATCGAGAGTGATACTAGCTGGCGACCACTGTCAGTTGCCACCCACCGTAAAATGCTACGAGGCCTTGAAGGCAGGATTAGGAAAAACACTGATGGAGCGCATTGTAGAGAACAAGCCTGAAGTGGTGACGCTACTGAAGATGCAATACCGCATGAACGAAGAGATTATGCGATTCTCGAGCGACTGGTTTTACAACAACCAGGTGGAAAGTGCACCAGATGTAAAGTATCGCAGCATTCTGGACCTGGATGTACCGATGACATGGATAGACACCTCACAATTCGATTTCCCCGAGGAGAGCGGCATCACATTCAAAGAAGAGTTTGTGGGCGAAAGTTTCGGACGTATCAACAAGGCTGAGGCTGAACTAACCATGCTGGCCTTGCAACAGTATTTTGAGAAGATTGGTAAGGAACGCATTCTTGAAGAGCGCATAGATGTGGGTGTTATTTCGCCCTATCGCGCCCAAGTACAGTATCTGCGCCAGCAACTGAAAAAACGCGAATTCTTCAAGCCTTTCAAAGGTCTTATCAGCATAAATACCGTAGATGGATTCCAAGGGCAGGAACGCGACATCATTATGATTTCGCTAGTACGTGCCAACGACCAGGGGCAGATAGGTTTCTTGCGCGATTTGCGCCGTATGAACGTGGCCATCACCCGTGCCCGAATGAAACTAATCATACTTGGCGACGCCTCGACACTGACCCGCCATCCATTCTACAAGAAGCTCTACGATTACATAGAAGCCCTATAAAAAACTTCATAAATGTTTGCGAGTTTCGTTTTTTTGTATTACTTTTGCACCTATGATAAAGATAAAAAGGGTTGAAACTAAGCGTGAGCTTAAGCAGTTCGTACAGTTCTATTACGACCTGTACAGGGGATGCGACAGTGCTGTGCCCTATCTCTTTTCAGATGAGATGTCAACGCTTCGTCGCGATAAGAACCCTTCGTTTGAATGCTGTGAAGCAGAATATTTCTTAGCATACAAGAATGGAGAGATTGCAGGACGCGTGGCTGCCATCATTAACCATCGCGCCAATGAGCGCTGGGGGTGCCGACAGGTACGCTTCGGTTGGTTCGACTTTATCGATGACCCCGAGGTTAGTAAAGCTTTGCTAAAAGCTGTTGAAGATTGGGGCATGGCCAAAAGCATGACTGAGATTGCAGGCCCGTTGGGCTTTATCGATACCGACCGCGAAGGCATGCTTATTGATGGGTTCGACCAGTTAGCCACCATGTACATCAACTACAACTATCCTTACTACCCACAGCACATGGAGCAGATGGGTGGATTCTATAAGGATAACGACTACGTGGAGTGCAAAGTTAAAGTGCCCGAAGTAGTGCCAGCTAAATTTGCCAAGATTACAGAGATGGTTCGCCAGCGTTATGGTCTGAGGGTGCATAAGTTCACCCGCAAGGAACTTGTAAGCGATGGCTGGGGCCGCGAGGTATTCCATCTGTTGAATGCAACCTACAAGGATTTGTACGGATTCTCGGAACTTTCACAACACCAGATAGACAAACTGGTGAACGATTACATTAAGATTGCCGACCTGAACCTGGTTACAGGAATTATGGACGGCGATAAAATGGTGGGATTTGGTGTAACCTTCCCCTCATTCTCACGTACCCTCCAGCGCACTCGCGATGGCCGATTCCTGCCCTTTGGCTGGTGGGAATTGCTGAAAACACTGAAATGGCATAACACCGATACTGTCGACCTGCTACTGATAGGCGTACTACCCGAGTATCGTGGCAAAGGTGCCAACGCCCTGATTTTCGATGACCTGATCCGCCAGTTCCAGCGCTATGGCTTTAAATGGGCAGAAACAGGCCCGCAGATGGAGACCAACGAGGGTGTACTCTCGCAGTGGCAGTATCTGGATGCCACTATTCACAGACGACATCGTTGTTATCGTAAAAAGATATAGTTATGGATATGACTTGGGAGTTTATATTACGCATATTCGTAGCCGCACTCCTTGGAGGTGCTATCGGACTGGAGCGCGAATATCGAGCCAAAGAGGCAGGTTTGCGCACCCACTTTTTAGTGGCATTAGGCTCGGCAGTATTTATGATAGTCTCGGCTTACGGATTCGACGGCGTTATGAATACGCCTGAACACCGTTGGGATGTATCGCGTGTAGCTGCCCAGGTTGTATCGGGTATCGGTTTTATTGGCGCCGGTACCATTATCTTCCATAAAAGCGAGAATGTGGTTCGTGGTTTAACCACCGCAGCAGGTTTGTGGGTTACAGCCGCCATCGGTCTGGCTTGTGGAGGCGGTATGTATGTACTCTCCATAGCATCCACCGTTTTAGTACTGGTTGGTTTAGAGGCCTTTAACTTTGTACTTCGAAAAATAGATAAGCATAAGAAATAAAGAAGAACCCTCACCAATTGGCGAGGGTTCTTTTTGCTATTACTTAAAAATCTTCTGGGCGAACATGGTGAGATAAATACGCCAGTTGCGCCAGATATGACCACCATCGGTCTCAACATACTCATACTTGTAACCCTTGCTATCCCAGTAGTTACGCAAGTCAACTGTGCTCTGATACAGGAAATCAGTCTTACCCATACCCATCCAGTAGAGTTTGGGCTTGCTACCAAACAAGCGTGCCGACTGCTTGGCGAACTCAGGATCGTTGTTGATCTGATCGGCAAACGAAGCGCCAATCTGGCCCTTACCCCAATGCAGGCCAGCCGAGAAAAGACCGAAGTAATCGAACTTGTTAGGATAGAGCAGACTTACGTGGAAAGTGTGACCACCACCCATCGACAAGCCACAGATAGCACGGTGAGAACGATCCTTCAGAGTACGATAGTTGGCATCAACATAGTTTACGATATCCATAAAGCTCTCAGGGATTGATGCTGCTGCAGGAGCTGTAGGACCAGTACCTCCGTCGCGGAAGCCTGGAGTGTACATACCCCATGACCACTCACCAGGAGCAGCCTGACAGTTGGGATTACCGTTAGGCATAACTACAATCATAGGCTTAGCCTTACCTGTTGCAATCAGGTTATCGAGAATCTGTGCGGCACGACCGAGCTCGCTCCAAGCATTCTCATCGCCACCTGCACCATGCAACAGATACAGCACAGGATACTTACCACCCTTATCATAACCAGCAGGGGTATAGATAGTCATACGACGCTGCATTTTCAGTGTAGGACTATTGTACCAAACCTTACTCAGGTTTCCGTGAGGCACCTCGTTTACCTTATACAAATCGCCTTTATCTCCCTTCTGGTCGCTTACAATAAAGATATTTGTAAACGAAACGATATCGCGATTTACATAGATGTTAGCGGGGTCCTTTACGCCAGTCATACCATCGATATTGAAGGTATAGCTGTACATCTCAGGAGCCAGCTTATCGGTGGTAAAGCTCCACACGCCATTCTTACCCTCTTTCAGTTCAGCAACACCTGGGGCATCGTACTTGCCATAGCCAGGAATGTCGATCTGCTGAGTTGGCAGGAAGTCGCCAGTCACCTCAACCTTTACGGCTTTAGGAGCAAAGAGATTGAATGTTACGGTTCCGTCTTTGTTTACAACGGGGGATTGAACACTGGCACTATTGAAGAGTTTCTCCTGTGCCTGAGCGCCAACACAGCACATGGCTGCCAGCGCTAAAGTCATGATTTTTTTGTTCATACGATTGTTATATTACCTTTTTAATAAGTTAAGTTTCACATTGGGTTTCATTACGTTGTTTACCTTCTTGGTCCAGCCCTTTACATTGGCTGATGCCTTAGCCTCAACATCGTTAGCCGATGAACAAATCAGGAAGTTGTAGCGACCAGCATCGGTTTTCCAAGCAGAAGCTTTCTCGTTGAACGATGCTAAGTCCTCTACCTTTACCAGCATGGTAACAGTCTCTGTCTGTCCAGGCTGCAGCAAACTTGTCTTAGCATAGTTGCGCAGTTCCTTTTCAGGTTTGTTCAGTTTCTTGCTGTTTGGTGCAGCCACAAAGAGCTCTACCACATTGCGTCCAGCCTTCTTACCGGTATTCTTTACATCAACCTTAACGGTGTAAACACCATTGGCTTCGCTCACGCTCATGTTCTCATAAGCAAAGGTGGTGTAGCTCAGTCCGAATCCGAAGGGATAAGCCACAGGCTTACCAAAGCTATCAAAGTAACGATAGCCTACGTAGATATCCTCTTCGTAGTTGGTATAATCAATATTGGCCTGTGGCTTACGCTCCTTAGGAGCCTGATCCTTATTATATCCCCACATAAACATAGCACCTAAGGTCTTATCATCAACATTAGCGGGGAAGTTCTTATCGGCATAAGCATCGCCGTATTTAATCTGGAAAGTCATAGGCAGCTTGCCGCTGGGGTTCACCTTGCCGCTCAGTACATCGGCCACAGCAAAACCACTCTCCTGACCGCCCTGCCATGTGCAAACCAGAGCATCAACCTGATTCTGCCAAGAAGCTACATCGATAGGACTACAGATATCCAGCAGTACAATCACCTGCTTACCCTTAGCATGATAAGCCTCGCTTACAGCCTTGATAAGTTTGGCCTCGCCCTCTTTCAAGTAGAAGTCAGCCTCGCTGCGATCGGCAGCCTCACCACTCTTACGACCCAAAGAGATGATAGCCACATCCGAGCCTTCGATGGCTGCATTAAGCTCATCGGCAGTAAACTGCTTCTCATCGGCACGTGCAGGTGGCATGAGTGAGAATGGTGGACGACCATTGGGGAACAAACGCTTTTCCTCGGCAGCAATATGCTGGGTGTAAGTACGAATCAGTGGCTTATAAACTTCGTAGCCAGCTGAGCGCATACCCTCAACAAGCGATACGGTATAGTGACCAACTGAGGTGCCACCAAAACCAGAACCACCCGAAATCCAATCGTAGGATGTGCAACCGAACAAAGCCACACGCTTACCCATCAATGGCAGAATACCACTATTCTTAAGCAGTACGATACCATCGGCACCTACCTGACGAACCGTCTGGGCATGAGCCTTTAAATCAGGTTCGTTGTTATACTTATAACCTTTAAAGTTATGAGTCTTTACCACATATTCGAGAATGCGCTTAACGTTGGCATCAAGCACCTCCATTGGTAGTTTTCCACTCTTGGCAGCCTCGAGAATGGCCTGATACTGTTTGTCTTGTCCTGGCTGGAGCATATCGTTACCAGCCAGCATAGCAGCAACAGCATCGTCACCAGCATTCCAGTCGGATACATACATACCCTTCCACCCCCATTCATCACGAACAATGGTGGTCAGTAGCTCGTAGTTTTGTACAGCATACGGGCCATTAAGTTTGTTATACGACGTCATGATGGTCCAGGGATCGCTTTCTTTCACCATAATCTCGAATGCCTTTAAATAGAGTTCACGAAGAGCTCGTTGCGATACCTGTGATATATTATTATTTCGGTTGGTTTCTTGATTGTTTGCCACAAAGTGCTTGGGGCAGGCTGCGGTTCCTTCACTCTGCACACCCTTCACATAGCCTGCGGCAATAGTACCAGAGAGGTATGGGTCTTCAGAGTAATACTCGTGGTTACGTCCGCACAGCGGATGACGGATCAGGTTCATTGCTGGAGAGAGAATCCAGTCGAGTCCGAACTCGCGTACCTCGTTGCCAATGCCTTGTCCTACCTTGAATGCGGCCTCACGATCCCATGTTGATGCGAGGGTCATCGAAGCAACGAAGTCTGTGGGGTAATAGTCATGATGATCCCATGCACGTGTGGCATTCATACGTAAACCCTGCTGAGAGTCAGCACAATAGGTTTCGGGGATTCCAAGACGATCTACATGGAATGTACTACCTGCCGTACCGGGGAATTTGGCATCGTCATTAAAGTGCATGCCGCGTCCCAGCACCATGTGGCACTTTTCCTCGAGGGTCATAGCCTTAACTACCTCGTCAATGTTTCCTGCCTTCAGTTTCTGGGCGGAAATACCAAGGCTGTAGCCGCACATGGCGACCACAGCCATACTAACTAAACTAAATCGTTGAATAGAAAATCTCATCTTTAGTTACTTTATTTTTTTTAGTTATTAATTGATTCTGATTTCGGTTGCAAAGGTAGGCATTTATTCCGATATGGCCTTGCTGATTCGTTCAAAAGATTTTCGTGAGTGTTCAAAACCTGTCTGATTTGTTCAATTTGCTTAATTCTAAATGAACCCAAACGTCGAAACACAGGTGGGCAAACGTCGAAAGTAATTTTGAAGCAATCAAATTTGTTCATACCTTTGCACTGTCCAAAGACGAAAACAGAGTATTAACAATTTTAAAACAGTAAAGAATATGAAGAAGATGATGATCGCCCTCGTGGCAATGTTCGTGATGACAATGAGTGCTAACGCACAGAGTGATAACAAAGGAAAGCTGTCTTTCGATCGCATGAGCAGTTATCTGGAACTGACAGTTAACCAAGTGGAACCAGTAAAGATGGCAATGGCTCAGTTCTCGAGTTCGATGGAAGCACTCTATCAGTTGAAGGACGCCTCAAAGAGTAGTGAGGCTTGGCAGAAAATTGATGCCAGTCACAAGAAGACTATGAAGAAGCTACTGAGTGAAAAACAGTACGACAAGTATGTGAAGATGCTCGACCTGACTGTCAAAAATACAGGTGAGCGGATGGCAGAACAAAGTCTTCAGGATGTGGCCGCAAACTAAACAATGACAGTTCCACATAAACTTTAGTATTTCAGCTCTCCCGCATTGAGATAATGTGGGAGAGATTTTGTTGTTTAAAATAAATAGTTTATCTTTGCCAACGATATGAAGAAGATTCAGACAAAAGACATCTGGCTTATGGTGGCGCAAGTATTACTGCTGTCGCTCATCCTGCTGTCGCCAGGACTCATCAGCCATCTTACGATGAAGGCTGTAGAGCAAATGCTTCCTGCCGATAAGTTCTTGCGCATCCATCGCTCCTATATTGTCGCTATCGACAAGATCCAGAAGATTGACAGAAACGACTGTGTGTATATCGGCAAGGAAGTCATCCATGTGCCCGATGGCTATCTCCCCACCTTCCGTTCATTCCTTGAGAGCCGTAGAATCAAGGGGTCTGAAACATAATAATCTTATTTGGCGTAATAGCTTTCTACGAGTTGTGTCACCTTCTGAATATTGAAGAAATCGTCAGTCTCCAACTCGTAGTTGGGCACAATGCCAGCATCGATGTTCTCGCCCTTCAGGTTGTTCAGACGAGCCCTATGTGTCGAATAACGATAGCCGAAACCATCGGCTGAGGGGTTGTAGAGCACGCAGCACGAACCTCCACCAGACCGTTGGCCAAGCAGGGGAATGCCGTAGTCCTTGAGCAGGGCGGGCAGCATGTTGCCACACGAGAAGCTGTAGGAGCTGGTGAGCAGGGCAAAGTTCAGGTGGTATTTCATTTCGGCATCTTTCTCGTCGAACTTGCCATCCAGGTTGCGGTCGACGTCGTAGGAACACTTCATCTTCTGGCCAGTCAGCGTGTTCTCATAGTACATGTCGGCCTTGTTGCAGAAGATGGAGGTGATAAACATGACGACATCCGACGAGCCACCGCCGTTGGTCGAGATATCGAGCACGAAATTCTTGACTTCTGGGTCGTTCTCTGCTTTCTCAAGCGCATCAGTCAGTGCTACCAGCCAGTCGTCTGGATAGTCGGCAACGGTGGGTTTGGAACCTTCGCCCTTGTAGAACTTACGCCAACCAGAGTCGTCGCACATGAAACTGTCGAACCAGCAGTAGACGGTCTCGCCCTCTTTGTAGTATTTCACACCTTCACCCATTTTTGCTGTGCGTTTCTCTCTCAGCTCACCCCTCATGCTGGCCCTGTCATTTAATACTTTTGCAACATCTTGGTATTCAGGACAATATGTAATAAATTCAGCGAGTTTCGTGTTTTTGACGTTTTGCAATTCCGACCAGAAGGTGCCATTTCTGTCAATGGAACTAATAATGGTCACGTCAGTGTAAGTATGTCCGCCATCGTTCAGCAGGCAGCCTAGGGTAGTTGTGCCGGCAATAAAGTCGTACATGTTGGTAGACTTCAGCAGTTCACGAGTCATCTCTCCTGCCTTGCCGTAATCCAGCAAGGCCTGATCCATCCCCTTTTCCTTCAGCCCTTTGTTTTCCAGAAGTGTACGTCCAGGATAGCCAAAGAAGTTGGTCAGCGTGAAGCAGAGGTTCTTGTAGGCAAAGTCGGCCATATCGGCTGTACGCGTCTCGTTCAAGATGGGTGCGATATAGTTTTGAGGATAGCCGTTGTCGAGGCTGTATGCCCCGTTTGGAGCCACCATCACCGTCTGCCCGTTAAAGTCAGCCAGATGCATATAGCCGTCGACATAGAGGTCGGCAATCGTGGCAAAGGGGAAGTAGACATTCGTTTCGTCGGCTCTCAGGTCGATGCCGAATTTGCCATAGTCCAGCGCTACATGTACCTGTTGGGGTGTTTTCTCCAACGATTTCCAGCGGATAATGGGCAGCGCGTCGTAGGTCGTATTAGGCATTCCCGGCTGTACCATACCCATCATGTTGGTAAAGGCCTCGTAGTCGTCGCTCTCGAAGATGTCTTTCTCCGTATCCACTGTTGCCGTTCCGCATGGGCTGGTCAGCGCATACAGGTTAGGAGCAGTCTTCGATACCTGTACCGTAGTTCCAGGATACATGATGCTCTGGAAATTACTGATGCTGACATAGGCCACGTTGGGCATGTCGTCGTAGAAACGCAGCATCACCGTACCTTGCGCCTCGCCCTTAGGGTCAACAACGGGCACCATGCGCTCCACGTAGTTCTTCACTTCCGGCTTGTCTGGATTGACGACAGGATTATCTTCTACAGCACAAGCGGATAACAAGCGGCAACCTATGACTACAATGGCCATCATATACCACAAAGACTTCATTTCCTTCGTTTTCATATCGTTATTGATTTAGATTCTTTTGCAAAGATACAAAAAGTCGAGAGCAAAACAAAGAAACTCGTATTTTTTTTTTGCCGAAATAGAAAAAGACTCGCGAACTTCACAGTCAGCGAGCCTAAAACCATTAAATAATATTGTTTTTAGAAGAATATAAATTTAAGTTCTCATGTTGTAGTTTTTGTTATTCTTCAGCTTTGATGATAATCTTCATCGTACTACCTATAGAGTGGTCACTCTTCAGGCGGAAGCGGAGAGTGTACTCACCAGGTGCGATAGATGTCCTATATACATCCAGACGGGCAGAATATTTGTTATTCCAATCATAATATCTGAAGTTGTCATCCGGATCGGACTCGGGATCTATCTCTATGGCAGTGTTGTCAAACGCTTCGTCTTCATTATCCCTTGGAGCAAAGTCTTCAACACGGAAACTGCAACCAGAACCTGGAGATGCCGTCTGCTCTTCTGGTCCCACCTTAAAGGAAGTGTACTTCCATCCTTCACCAACTGATAAGGTGAGATAGGATTTCACTTCGGGCTTGCTCTTGAGGGCAAATGTCAAGGATACCTGTTTGTTGTCGTTGGACTTTACAGCTGTGAGAGTCTGCGTGGCGGCATCCCAAGAGAAGAAGCCCAGATCTTTTTCGCGGTCGTCATAGTCCACATACTGTGCCACCAGTTCCACATCGTTCCAATCCCATGTGGCATTCTCCTCATAGTACTGTTCCAGTTTTACCTTTGTCGAGTTGCCTACTTTCACATACTGGTCTTCCGTGCTCACCTGGAAGCTGGTAATGGTGGGCTGATGCATCGTCATCGTACCTCGACCATAGATCTCGTAGTCGTCTCCGTCCTCCATCTGTTGTGTCTCAGAATTCCAAGTCTGGTTCTTGAATACCAGGTAGAACAGAAGTTCGTACTCGCCAGTATATTCTCCTTCTTCTGGTGCGTTGCGACGTGCGGCTGCGGTGCTTTTCACTTTGTGCAGCATAATCTTACTTTGAGGTAGGATGTTGCCTTCAGTAAAGTCGGTAAAAGCCGCGAAATGGCTCATAACCTCAACGCCGTCGTAGAGCTCGAAGCCAAATTTGGCTCCAGGCGTATTGGCAAACTGATCAGGGGTGAGAGCCAGCTCGACATCTGCCATCGATTTTGGTATAAATCCGTAGACCATACCCAGTGTACCACCATCGTCAGTAGCATCCTCCAATTGGAAGGTGATAGCATCCGTGTTCTTGTTCCATTCCGACCATTGGGGCTTATATTCGCGAGTCATCGTCTCGCCTTTACTCTTGTCCTCAACGACATAAACGTTGGGCTTCTGCTTGGCAGCCTTCTTCAGACCTTCGTCGACGACGACAAGATCATCATCACCACCTTCTTCTTTGATTTTGATGGTAGCAGAGCTGACTTTGCCCCAAGGATCGGGATCTTTGCCAGAAGTAGAACCGGTGATTTTACCCTCTGTAGCATCAGCCTCAGGAGTGAAGGTGATGGCTACAGTACCGTCTTGTGCCGTTACACCCGATGTAGGAGCTACAGTACCGCCTGTAGCCTCGAACTCTATGGTCTGTCCACCAAAGCCTGTCCATTCGCCAGTCTTCGAGGTGTAGCGTTCCAACTTATAGATGATGGCAGCCGTTGTTCCCTTCTCGATGTCCTGAGAAGCAGGCGATGGTGTCAGCCGATGATCGATAGCAAGTGCCGTCCAATCGTCAGCCTTGATGCCGTCTTCTTCATCAACAACCGCACCTTCCTCAGGCTCTTCGCCCTCAGCACCCAGCACAACTTCGGCCTTCACAGTGCCACCCTTCGTGTCAGTCAGAGTGAAGAAGGCGCTGACGTTGCCGTCCTTATCCGTGTAGCCGTATTCATCTTCCAGTTCACCGCCTTCGGCCTCGAAGTGTACCAACACGCCAGGTGCGTTGTAGGTCTTACCCGTCAGGTTAATCTTGTTGGTGACGTGATATTTTACCTCGCGCTTTCCATTGATCAGCACTTCCTCCTCGGGCTCGTTGAGCAGTTCCATCTCATCAGGCAGGCTGACTAGTGGCAGGTCGAACACGTTGATAGGCTCAATCTCGCCCAGGTCTTTCTTCCAGAAGAAGAGGTCGAGGCAGAGACCTAATCCGAGGTCGACGCCAGTTGATACGCCAGCGTTCCAAGCTACGTATTTGTTTTCTACCAGACGGCCATCGGCCTCAGCCTTGATGTATGGCTGTGGGCTGATAGTGGGGCAGAGCACCTTATAGATACCTATTTCTATTTGAGGATAGACAGTGGCACGAGCCTCGGCGTGTGCCTTGATGTCTACATCAGGTCCTACCATTTCGAGCGTCTTCTCGCACTCAGAAATCTTCGATACACCCTTTTCTGCATCCCATTCTACGCCGTAGGTCACTTTGTTCGACGCCTTGACGCCTGCTGAAATGCTTGCTTCGCCTGATGCGCCAAGAGCTACCTCAGCCATGAGATCGGCGCCCACCGTGATATAGACAGGAACAGTACCAACAGTAAAGGTGTACTTAGCTTTGAAGACATCTTCCTTCAGCGTCCATTCCTTCTTCCATTCCACTTCGCTGGCCACGAGATATTTCATCACCAGCTCCATGTCGAAGCCGCCCTCAAGAGCTATGCGAAGGTTCTGCAGGTCGCCCATGCGAACTTTCTCCCAAGGAATATCGCCGAAGTCGAAAGAGAACAGACCCTTCAGGCCGATATTGAAGTTGAGTTTATCCCATGAGAGCGACTGCATTCCACTCTCCCAGAGAGGCATACCGTCCTGATTGTACTCCCAATTGATAAAGTCGTTTTCGAAACCTTGCGGTGCCTTGCGACCACGAGTAGCCTTGTCGGCATTGTAAATCTCCACGTACTTGTCGCCTGTGAATACCTCTACCTTTGTGGGCAGATAGATGGGCGTATCATCGTCACCTGACAATGCAGCGCGTCGTTGTGCCCCCTGTGCTTCTGTCGCGAGGGTGAACTTCTGCCCTTTAAACAGATTGCCCATCAGACCCTGACTGGTAGAGAGGGTAACTGTCTGGCTACCTTCGGCCTGCTGTATCTTGTCGATAAGACGGATCACATAGGAATCGTCCTTAGGTAGTAGCACAACGTCGTATTGGCCCATGACGGGAATGTCGCCAGTAAAGGTCAGTTTAGCCTCACCGCTCTCTTCATTGAAGTTGTCGAGTGTAGTGCTTGTCCAGTCGATGGCAATATAGCGTGAATCGTATTTGCCTGCTTGTACCACATAGAGCGTGTCGCGCATCTGTTCGTCTTTGCTGACAAAGGCAATGTAGCCAATACGCTGTTCAGTAGAAGGATTCATGATGGCTTCGAACTGCAGAGAGTCTGTATCAGCCACCACCGACGAGAAGTTAAGCCAAGCGTCGCTGGGTTTATAACTATAGTCGACGTTGGTTCTCAACTGAAACCTGAAAAGTTCCGTCTCGCTACCTACATAGATGGTATCAGGATGAGAGAACAGGAAGTTTGGATCGCCAGAAAAAGTCTGTACTTCGTCAAAAGTGAAGGCGTAGACATTCTGAGCGGGTTCTTCCTCGCCTCCTTCGCCACCTTGTCCAGGATCGTCACCTCCTCCTTGGCTTGGGTCTTCGCCTTCATTCTCATTGCCTTTGCTTTCTTCGGTGGTGTCGTAGACGGTAAAGCCTGGAGGGTCTTGCTGGAAGGTCACACTATCTAGTTTACTAACGTCGAAGGTGACACGATTGCCGTTCTTATCCACGACGACAAATGTCTGGGCGCTGACTACCATGCTGAGCATCAGTAGCCACACAGAGAGTATAAACTTCTTCATTTGCGTACTACTTTAATCGATACATTGCCGTCCTTTACAATATACACGCCCTTGGGGAGCTCAGAGAGAGACTTGATCTGCTTCCTGATGAGTTTGCCGTTCAAATCGTAAACGGAACAATGGTCAGAGAGCAGGTCGAGAGTAGCCTTCTTCACCTCCTTGATGTCGGTAGGTACAGTAGGTACTGAGGATACGATATCCTCAAAGGTAAACTTCTGCAGGTTAGACAGCGGCCACGACAGGGTGGTGCTACCATTCTGCAGGGAGATGTTACCATCGGCATACAAGAACTCAGGCATCTCGTTGAAGAGAATCTCCGTCTTGTTGCCGTCGTTGAGCCACACGATAATCTTGGCATCGTCGGCCCATGCGCCCACCGCAAAGATGGTGAGCAGCAGCGTAAATAAAATCTTTTTCCTCATAAGCGTTGATTTTAAGTTATAGTAATAAAAAGGGTTGATAGCTAGTTTTATAGTATTTTTAGCCTGCTGAAGCCTTGGGCTCTTCTGGCTGAGCAGGTATCTCTTGCGAGAAGAGCTGGCGCAGACCATTCTCGTAGGCACGCAGGGCTTCGCGACCTTTATTCGTGATGCTGCAAACGGTGCGAGAGAATCGTCCTAGTCCAGACTTCGAAACTTCGATATAAGCGGCATCCTTCAATGTGGTAATCTGTGTGCTCAAGTTACCTCGCGTAGAGTCGGTAATCTGACACAGATACATAAAGTCGGCGCTCTCCAACGAATCGAGGGCTACCATGATTTTCAGACGCAGCTCGCTATGGAGTAGAGGATTGATAACGGCAAACTTAAATGTGTTCATAATAGTTCTTTACGTATTTTCTAAATGAATGACCAGGTATAATCAATGCAATAACTGAAATGATGGAAGTCATCAGCAACTGCCAAGGCCAGAGGTCGCCTTGTAAGAAGAGAGGAACGGCAGAGAGCAGGGAGGCAATGATGCCACAGATGATCTTCGGACGGAAATGCAGGATGATGCCCGTCATAAAGCAACCCATGCCAACAAGTAGTCCCTGATAGGCACAGTAGCATTGAGGGAACACACCAGCGAACCCCATTGCGGTACCACCTATGCAAGACGCAAATCCGATGAATATCCACATCATCAGCGCAATGTTTGCTTCAAGTGTACGATGATGGGTGCGTTCGTAGTCCTTATTTAAGAAATAGATCATGAGCGGTGCGCCTATCAGCGGAATGCCTGCCCATAGCCAGCTACACCAATCTTCATTCCACAGCAAGAGTGCCAGAAATTCCAAAAACAGAACGATAGCTGTAGGATACCCCCAAGCCAGGAAGAGGTTTTCGCCAGTGAGTTCCTTGCGACCAACAACTTCACTTCGCATGCGGGAGATGATGTTCAGTTCTTCTATCGTAGACATGTTAGTTTATGTTTGTATCTTAAACATTATGTCGCAAATATAATGTTTATTATTTAAACTAATACTAAATGCATGCGTTATTTAGAGATAATTAACAAAGTCGATGTAAGGGATAAGGTCACTTGTGCAAACGATTTTGCAGTGATAGAAATATTATCTACGAAAAACGATAACATCGTAGCATAAAAATCACTATCTTTGCAAGGTGAGAATAAACTTAGAACAGATATGCAAAGAGTATTTTTGGTAATGGCCATTCTGATGGCAAACGTTTTGACTATGAGTGCAGCAAAAAGGAGTACGACAGTGATTGACCGAATCGAGCCTACCGACTGGTATGTGGGTATGAAGAATCCCTCGGTGCAGTTGATGGTGTATGGCAAAGGTATCCGCGATGCTGAGGCCGTGGCAACAGATTATCCTGGTGTTACCATCGATAGTCTGGTACGCCTTGATTCGCCCAATTACCTGTTGGTCTATCTGAATGTGAAGGATGCCCAGCCAGGCACGATGACGCTCAAGTTTGAAGTGAAAAATGAAAAGGGAAAAGTGAAAAGCTTTGCTGTTCCCTATGTGCTGAAACAGCGTGAGATGGAGGGTAAGAAACGCAAGGGCTTCGACATCAGCGATGTGCTTTACATGCTCATGCCCGACCGTTTTGCACAGGGCGCAGGACACAACCCGCAGGTGAAGGGAATGCGCGCCTATAAGGAAGACCGTACACAGCCCTCGCTGCGTCACGGTGGTGACCTGAACGGTATTCGCGAACATTTGGACTACTTCAAGGAGCTTGGCGTGACGGCCCTGTGGCTGACACCCGTCTTGGAGAATGATTCACCAGACGATGAGCGTGGCTTCTCGACCTATCACGGCTATGCTACCACCAACTACTATCGTGTGGATCCCCGTTTTGGTACGAATGAAGATTATCGCCGTCTGTGCGACGAGGCACATCAGAAAGGCTTGAAAGTTGTGATGGACATGATATTCAACCACTCAGGTTTCGAGCACCCCTGGACGCTCGATATGCCTACGAAGGACTGGTTGAATCTGCCCCAGTGGCTGAAGGAGTCGAAGGGTACTTCGAAGGCCGATGGAACCAGTTTCCTGCAAACATCGTACAAGCTGACTCCTGTGATGGACCCCTATGCTTCGAAGGTGGATCTGAAGGAGACTACCGAGGGTTGGTTTGTGCCCACCATGCCTGACCTGAACCAGCACAATCCTCACCTCATGCGCTATCTCATTCAGAATTCAAAGTGGTGGATTGAGACGGTGGGTATCGACGGCATCCGCATGGACACTTATCCGTATGCCTATGCTGATGCAATGGCCCAATGGATGAAGGAAATCGACGAGGAGTATCCCAACTTCAATACCGTTGGTGAGACATGGGTGACGGAGCCTGCCTATACGGCTTCGTGGCAGAAGGACTCGAAGTTGTCGAAGAATAACTCGTATCTGAAGACGGTGATGGACTTCTCGTTCTATGACAAGCTGAACCAGGCGAAGCACGAAGAGACTGACCCGTGGTTTGCCGGCTTGAATCGCCTCTATAATTCGTTCGTCTACGATTACCTGTACCCCAATCCGAAGAGTGTAATGGCCTTTATCGACAACCACGATACGGATCGTTTCCTGGGTAATGGTAAAGACTCGCTGGCTTTGAAGCAGGCGCTGGCCTTGCTGCTCACCGTTCAGCGCATTCCCCAGCTCTATTATGGTACGGAGATTCTGATGAATGGCACCAAGGAGGTGACGGATGGTAACGTGCGCAAGGACTTTCCAGGCGGATTCCCAGGCGACGATCATAACGCCTTCACACCAGAAGGACGCACCAAGGCTGAGCAGCAGATGTTCCAGTGGACCAGTCGACTGCTTCATTGGCGTCAGGACAACAAGCTTATCACCAAGGGCTCGATGACGCAGTTCATCCCCTTCAATGGTATTTATGTTATCGCCCGCCAATATAAGGGAAAGACGGCTTTGACCATCCTTAATGGTACGTCAAAAACGGCAAAGATGGAGGTGAAGCGTTATGCTGAGGTTATCGGCACCACGAAGCGCGCCAAGGATATCTTGACGGGCCGTTACTACGACCTGTCTTCAGACCTGACGTTGAAGTCTCGCCAGTCTCTTATCTTGGAATTCTAAGGTTTATAGCTTGCAATCGTTTTGATACGTAGATTTGGTATAGGTCCTAGGATACTGTTATTGCTGTTGCCGATGGTCTTGGTAATTGCAATTGTGACTGCTGTCTGGTTTATCCGACAGCAGTCGCAGCAGGAGGAACAGCATAAGGTGCCTATTCAGCGCACCTATGAAAAGATTATGGGCTTTGAAGAGATAAGCTATCCAACGCCAAACTATGATAAAAAACGGAAGAACGAGGTGAAGGGTATTGTGCTTCATCACACAGGAGAACCGACAGTTGAAGAGTCACTCGAAATCCTCTCGTCGCCAGAACGGCAGGTGAGTACCCATGTTGTGATAGATACTAACGGTACGCGTTATGTGATGGCCGACCCCACCGTCGTTACTTACCATGCAGGACTATCGATACTGCATGGTATGGAACATTGCAACTACTGTACGATAGGTGTCGAGTTTCAAGGCAATACGTTGGAAGCACCATTGACAGGTAAGCAGATAGCTAGTGCCATAGAGTATTTGTTACCTATCATTGAGGAATATAACATCCCATTGGACAATATCGTGACGCATGAAATGGTGAGAAACGCCTATAGAGAGAAGTATCCTGAAAAGCACAGCGATATCAAGGTGGACATCACACCTGGCGAGTATGACCATTTTATGCAAATGCTTCACACCTATCTTATAATAAGAAAGCGTGTTAGCGAATTGTGATTTTTTTTGCTCCTTGCAATATTTTGATGATTGCCGTCGTATATATAAGTAGAAAGAACAAAAACGAATGGCAACTGAAATAGATATTGACCTGATACGGGGACTGCGCGAACAAAGTCCCAAAGCCCAAAGACAGGCGCTCGAACGCTATGGCAACGAGGTCTTCGCACAAGTAGCGAGGATGCTGCCAGCGACGGAGGATGCCGAGGAGGTGTATCAGGACGTGTTTGTGAAGGTCTTTAAGAACATCGAGAAGTACGACACAGAAAAATCATCGTTGAGAACCTGGATATCGCGCATCGCCTACAACGAAGCCGTTACGTGGCTCAGGCACAAGCGCCAGGCAGTGATATACTTCGAAGATCGCGAGGGCAAGGCCGAGCAGCTGTCGGATGCGGAAGTGGAAGAGACGCTGGGCTGTCCGAACGAAGAAACGGTACAGCTAATACGTGCAGCCCTGAAGCACTTGCCACCCGAAGAACGAGCTATCCTAACGATGTTCTACTACGAAGAAATGAGCCTGAAGGAGATAGCCTACGTGACGGAGTCAATTCCCACGACGGTAGCCTCGAAGCTCAGCAGAACGAGAAAGAAAATATGTAAAATCATCAAAATGTTGCAATCATGACAGAGGATAAAATCAATGCACTCAGACAAGCGGACACGAACCTTCGCGACGCCCTGAAGATGGACGAAGCCGAACGTCCACAGATGCCCGCTGACCTCAACGATCGGCTGATGCAGCGCATGGCCGTCTCAGAAAAGCCAGTGAAGCGTCGCATCGTGTGGCCTTGGATTGCTGCTGCCAGTGTGGCTGGCGTCATGATAGTTTGGCTGATGCCACCTAAAGATACTCCTAAGGATGTCGTTGCAGACATTCAGCCAGAGGTTGAGACACCGATTATTAATAATAAGGTTGAAATGCCAAAGGTTGAGGATGCGCCAATAGCGGTTCCAACTATCAAGGCTGTCAAAAAGGCTCGCAAGAAAGAGAAACCGCTCTTGGCAAAAGAGACAAAAGTTGAGGAACCAGCAGCAAAACCTGCTATTGATGAAGCCCCTAACGACCTGGCAAAAGCTGAGACCGCTAACCCTCAGGAAAAGAAGGTGACACTGACAGAGCGCGACATCCCCATTACTCGCCCAGAGAACTACAAATACACTCCAGAAGAGATTGCTCTCATGAAGAAACAAGCCAACGAGGCCTATCTGAAATGGGCACAACTGGAACTCGAGATCGCAAAACATCAATTAGAACAAACAGCACAAAATCAATAATTATGAAACGTATATTTATCATGCTGCTCATTGTTAGCAGCGCCGTAACAACAGCCAGTGCCGACCCGTCGGCAGCACCCCAGAAGAAGCCAGAGAGCGTTATTTTCACGTTGAACGCCATCATCCAAAAGTTTGGGACGAACGAAGGTCAGACGTACTCTGTGAACCGCAATCCCAACACGGGCATCATAGAGTCGAGCATCAAGATTGTGCCCTTCCGTTGTCCAACAAACCAAATGCAAAACGACAATGTCCTGAACGCTGTGGCCATCAACTTCCCGAAGGACGAGCCCCTGTCGTATCAGTTCCAGCACATCCAACCTGGCAGCAAGCAGTATTTCCTGCTGAATGTGTATACCAACAATGCTGATGACAACACGTCGTTGCATGTTCGCACGCATGATGATCAGGAAATGTGGATGATGTGCTGCAAGAACCCCGAGAATCCTCAGTTGCGCGACGCCTATGCCATCACTTGGGTACTGTCGTCGGATAAAAAAATCGCCAATGGCATGATTTATATGATCACCTCGTTGCGCCCCGATGTCTACGAGAAGAATTTCGAGAGCGACAAGCGGATGTTTAAGATTGTGGGTCGTGTGGACGAGAACATCAAGGACTCGCTTTACAATATCTATATCGCTGACTCGCGTGATGCTCTCTACAACCTTCAAGACCATGAGTATGTGGCTTGTGTGCCTGTCATCAACAAGCGCTTCGAATGGCAGACAGAACTCACCAAGCCCTGTGTGGGCCGCCTGCGTTGTATCTTCCCTGATGGTTCGCTCTGCTCAGCATGGATTGACTTGGACTTTGTGCCTGGCGAGACCTACAACATCACCGTCCACAACGGCTACTACGACGAGGACAAGGACTACGAACGCCGTGTAGGGCGCCAGTCGGGTAAGAGCCTCATTGAGCCTAATGCCGTCAAGGTAATTGACGAGGTGCCCGCTGAATACCAGAAGGCTACTGCCGTCCAACCTGAGGATTGGAGAAACTTGCTCACCGCACAGCAACAGGCACAGATTCAGCTGAAAACAGAACTTGTTCAGATGGACATGGAGAAAATCAAGGCCAGCTACGAAGCCATTGGTAAGGAAATGAAAGGCATGCGCAGCTATTTAAGAATTGGTACCATCTTCGAGGGGATTCTGAAGCAGAACAAGGAACTGGACAAGAAGTACCAGGATGTCATCAAACTCGTTAAAGGCTACGCAATACCAGCCATTGAATTACCGACTCTGTATAAGGAAATTTTGAAATTCTATAACGAGCAGAACCAGGGGCTCAACGAGTACTTTAAGAGTTTCGGCTACAGCCGTGAAGCAAAGCCTGCCCGTAAGCTCCAGCAGTACTTGAACGGACAAATGGAGAAATACATCAAGGAGATGGAGAAATCACTCCAATAACGACAGATTTTGATTGAACTCTGTTAACTTAACGGGACTTGAATAAGACTAAATAATGTAAAACGATTTGTGGGGAAGGCGGAAGTTGGTTATCTTTGCAGACGATGAGAACGTTTCGGATAACCATACTTCTGACAACCCTTATGTATAGTCTGCTACTCTCGGCTCAACGACAGCTTAGGGTGGTGGATGTGGAGACTTTAGTTCCTGTGGCTGGCGCCAACGTGGTCAGCACGGGACGTACAGCTCAGACTGACTCGCTGGGATGTATTATAGTATCCGACAGTTGCAGGACGCTATTGTTCTCTCATGTCAATTACGAGAGCCGCATGCTCAATCTGGAAGAGGTGAAAGATACGGTATTCCTGATTTCTAAACTGTTGAACCTGAAGGAAGTGGTGGTGTTCGGACAGAAAAAACGCGAAGACAAGCTT
>JAEEGK010010540.1_pt1 | contig 21295 bp, 18 predicted proteins | sample 8958771 | NCBI WGS metagenome assembly JAEEGK01 (sample SAMN16246547, study PRJNA631951) | gut metagenome | biome: gut microbiome; feature: rumen; material: SC-attached | host: Bos | place: Iran: Karaj | collected 2018-10 | reverse complement strand
CTGTCGAGGAGGATCTGTCGATGTCCATCAACGACAAGCTTAACATCCACCGGCAAGAGCCTAGCTACATATGGAACTAAAAGCACAGGGGTACACATGAAGACCAAAGAAGACGTTATCGAAGCGCTTAGACAGATACATTATCTGGAGCGCACAGCCGAACTGGCGTATAAGTACAGACGGGACCCGAGGGGCAAGAGGGTGCCTAAGGCGAAGAAGGAAAAGGTAATCGAGAGGAAATTCTGAAGATTGTGCTCGAAATGTACGAAGAATTTAAACAGGCAGTGCTTAAGAGACGGAGATGATGACATGAACAGAGATCTCACGGAGGGAGAACCCCGAAAGGTATTGTGGAGGTTTTGCCTCCCTCTTTTTGGAAGTATTATTTTTCAGCAGTTGTATAATATTGCGGACAGTCTGGTGGCGGGAAGGTTTATCGGTGAGAACGCGCTGGCTGCCGTGGGGAATAGTTATGAGATAACGCTTATATTTATTGCTTTTGCTTTCGGGTGCAATATAGGGTGTTCGGTGGTGGTGTCGACGTACTTCGGAGGGAAGCAGTATAGAGATGTGAAGACGGCTGTTTCGACGGCGATGATTGCGAGCGGAGTGCTGTGCCTGGCGCTGATGATTGCGGGGGCGGGACTGTGCGGAGAGTTGCTACGGCTAATTAAGACGCCGGAGGCGGTGTTTGCGGATTCTAAGCTGTATCTGGATATTTATATTCTGGGATTGCCTTTCGTATTCTTTTACAATATTTCTACGGGTATATTCTCGGCGATGGGAGATTCGAGGACTCCGTTTTTGTTCCTCGCGGCGTCGTCGTGCTCGAATATTCTGATGGATATATGGTTCGTGGCCGGATTTCATATGGGGGTCGCGGGCGTGGCTTGGGCGACGTTTATATGCCAGGGAGTGAGCTGCGCGCTGGCGGTGCTGTTCGTGTTAAGACGGCTGCACAAGGTCGAGACGGCTGAGAAGGCGCCGGTATTCTCGTGGAATATCCTCAGTAAGATTGCCAAGATTGCTATACCCAGCACCTTGCAGCAGAGCTTTATTTCGGTGGGAAACATTGTTATACAGGGAATTATTAACGGCTTCGGGCCCGGCGTTATGGCGGGATACTCGGCAGGCATTAAGCTTAATAACCTCGTAATTACGTCTTTCACCACTCTTGGCAACGGAGTGTCCAATTATGCGGCCCAGAACCTGGGCGCCGGCAAGTACGACAGAATCTCGAAGGGATTTCGCGCGGGGCTGAAACTCGTGTGGATGCTGTGCGTGCCGCTTTCGGCGCTGTACTTCGTGTTCGGACGGAACCTTCTCATGCTGTTCATGAAAGAACCGTCGGCGGAAGCCGTGGAATCGGGGCTTATGCTGCTTAGGATAATCGCACCGTTTTATTTCGTCGTGTCAGCGAAGCTTATCGCGGATGGCGTACTACGGGGCAGGAGCCTGATGGGCAAGTTCATGATTGCGACATTCACCGACCTTATCCTCAGGGTAATCCTGGCAGCAGTACTGTCCGCAACATCACTTGGCTCCACCGGCATATGGTGCGCTTGGCCCATAGGATGGGCTGTGGCCGCGGGATTGTCGGTTGCGTTCTATAAACGAAGTGATTGCTGCCACACGACATAAACCATTAAAATGATGGCAAAAACCACTTGATTTACCATCAAAATAATGGTTTAATGTAATTGGAGGTGGCGCCATGAGCAAAGAATATATAACTCCCAAGCACACAGATTCGGGTGAAATCAAGAATGTTCGAAACATGCTTAAGCTTACGCAGAAGCAATTTGCTGACTTTGTCGGTGTTTCTAAGCCCACGGTAGAAAGATGGGAATCGAGTAATGAAAAGATAACCGGCCCGATTGTTCTTTTGCTGGAAATATTGAGGCGCTCTCCACAAATCGAGAGTGAATTCACTTTGCCGCCGTGTAAGGCTAAGATGCGCCTTAAGTATTACTATCGCGACATGCTTTGCACGGTTATAGATGTAGATGAGATAGAGCAGCGTATTTGGATTAGGAACTATACCAATAACCTTCTTTTTAGAGCTTTTGGAAGAAATGAACAGCCTTCTTGGACCGATTATGAGGAATTTCTGGAGTCCAGGTGTTTCCCAAGGTCGCGTGATAAGATGAAGCTTATGCTGAAAGAATACGACATTCCGTTTTACGATCCGCTGCTTATAATCGAGAAAACAGGCGGGCGCATGGAGGAAGACGACTTCCACATTGTAGTAGAGAGGTAAGTTCACACTCACAATATTGCCGTTCTGACCAACGGAAGCGGGGATTATAAGCTCTGCCCAATATTTGATCAGGGCGCGGGACTTCTGGCCGATACAACGATGGACTATCCCATCGGAGAGGATGTCTACAAGCTGATTGATTCCGTAAAGGCCAAGACAATCTGTGATAGCTTTGAGGAGCAAGTGGATGTCGCGGAAAAGTTATATGGCTCAAACATCAGCTTTTCCTTCACCAAAACGGACGTGACGGATATTATAGACATTGTCCCTGACAGCAGCTACAGTACAGAAATCAAAGAAAGAGTTAAGACAATCTGCTTTGAGAAGATGCGGCAGATGAAATATTTGTTTGAACAAAAACAGGATTAATGAGTGCAGTTTAGCAGGAGCGTTTGCTTTGGCAAGCGCTCTTTTATTTCTTCCTCCGCCTCCGGAGCTTCACTGCAACCAATCCAACCACCCCAATCACCGGCGAGCTTCCCCCGAGGAAGTCCAAGACCAAAATAGCCGGCCTGCTGCCCGCGTACTTAGGCGTCGAATATACGGCATAGGTGCACACGCCTAACACGATAGCCGCGACTACACCTGCGAATATGGACATATGGCAGTTGTCCTCTATCTCCTCAAGCAGGTTCTTCGATTTCACAATCAGAATCCCCCACAGCAAAAGAAAAATCACCGCAAGTCCCGCCGTCACCACCTGCCCCCGGACTACGCCCTCTTTAAGGTCATCAATGGTGGCTGTTATCGGGTTGCAGGGGCTCTCCATGCGCTTAAGACATAAATACGTAAGCGTCCCACATATATACGCTCCCCACACGCAAAAAAGTCGCAGCGAATGATAATCTCCGCGAGACATTTCTTCTTCTATGATTTTAAGTCCGGCTCCGTTTCCGCCCATGGTTGGTGTCCTTTCTGTGATGTGAGTGGTTATAGGGGTATTATGGGGGATGGGGAGGGGTGGTGGCAAGGGGGATTCTTATATATTGAGGGATACCGTATTATTTGTTTATGGATGGCTGTTTCAAAGACAAATTGTATACAAAAGCTTTGGGTAAATTGTCTTATTTTCACAAAAAAACACTTCTTTTACAAAAATAGATTTACTTTCATGAATATTCTGATAGTCTTTTAGAAAGAAAGGATTGTTAAACAGCATCATCTTTGAGGGTTGTTCTATGGCATTGCGGTTTCACTTAAAACTACTTACATAGAAATTATCCGTTACGATTGTACCTTAAACAGAATAAAATGTAATTGTCAAAATTTTCTAGTATATTCACAATACTGTATAAGCAAGGAGCAAAAAGATGGATGGAACATATTTGGGCGTAAATTTATCTCGCAGAAAAAGACAGGCTTTCGAGAATGCAAAGATAGTTATGGAAAGATTCATTTCGGATATAGATAATGGGGTGCCGATAATTGAGAGCGACTATAACATAACCGATTTTGGAAAATTGGATTATAGAGTTGGAAAATTCTCCGAAATGGCAGATAGCCTGGCAAAAACAATACAGCCGGATTGGGCGATTCCGATTTTGGTGGGAGCAATATCCAGAATGTATTATGACGACATGCAAGGATACAAAGAATACGGCCCCATATTTAAAAGGGCTATTGCACATGTATGGAAAGCCGGATTTTCAAGCAATTCAACATCGATTTGTGATGCTTCTAAAAAGAATATCGATAGCTTGGTCGCATTATTGAAAATAAGCTATACTACTGAAGTTGCCAATGGGTTTAGTCCATTCTTTTTCTTATGTGAAGATTTCAATATGTCGATAGATAAAGGCTATATTAGATTCGATTCCAAGTTTGATGATGAGGTTAGTTTGTTTAAATATCTAATTAGTGGAAGGGGAAGGCGATTGAGAATCGCAGAAAAAAATGATTCGGTAATGCATAACCCAGAGTACTTAGTTGCACTGCAGAATGTTTTGGATGGGAAGAATCCTTCTGAGATAGAGTTGTTCAAGAAAACATTTTATGAAAAAATACCGGGTATAGACGATGAGAACTGTTTAAAATTTTGGCAAACATTATTTTTTAGGGCATGGTTCTATTCATGCTTGATTTCCGAAGACTCAGAAGAGTTAAATTCAGCGGTGTGCTTGTTCCATGAGTTTTCGACGTCTATACCTGAAGGCTATTACACGCAAGATATAGTGAGTGATACCTTTTGGAATAAACAATGGATTAACGGACAACATGTTTCAAAATACAGTCAGTTAATTGTAGAGAGACCAATATTAAGAATGTCGGAACAGGGGGATTTTGCCACATCGGCAGCGCTTATCGGAGACTCTATAAATCTTTTTATTGAAGATTCTATTTTGGGATATTCTTCCAGAGAAGATAGAGCAAAACTTCCCAAAGAAGTATTCAAAAGAGCTGTTTCTGAGCCGTTCGAAGAAGAGATTATTGATGAGATGGTTGAGAGAGGCTTTGAGGCTGGTCATGTGTCTGAAATTGGAATTTGGAATAAGAAATGGCTGGATGAGCACGGAATCAAAGAAGAAAACGAAAATTTGAGATTTGATGATACTAAATTATTCGGTGAGGTTGATACCTTTGCTTTTTATCCGAATGGAGATTTGGCTATCTTAATCGAATGTAAAGTGCTTAATGATTACAGAGATTTACGTTCTTTCAAAAATTTAGTCGGCAAATTGAAAGAAGAAACCGAGGGCTTTAGAAAGAAAGTAAATAAGAAGGCTGAATGGTTAGAAAAAGCTTTAGAGGCAAAATACGAAAGAAAGATAAGAGTTCTTAAGGTTTTGCTGACTGATATACGAATGCCTGTATTCGATAATAGCGAAGATGTTTATCTTATGGACAAAGAAAGGCTACTTGACTCGATAGATAAGCTATTGTTTGCAGAGGAGAGCTGAGTATACTTTTGATTTTTAAGCAGGTTTTACGATGCTGATTGCATATGGCACGTACTAAATGTTAAACTATAAAGCAACAAGCTATTTTATTTGGGAGGTTTACATATGAAGTCGAAAGACAACAAAAATTACTTGGGAATTTTAGCTGGTATAGCGATTGCAGTATCTGCATTCTTGCCGTTCGTAAGCGTTGATATGTTAGGAATTAAGGCAAGTGTGAGCCTTATAGATTATAAGGCCGGCATAATCGTTCTTGCTTTAGCGGCAATAGGCATTGTTTTTTCGGTATTCGGTGTAAATATTGTTGTTGCTATCGATGGTGGTCTTTCCACACTTTTATTCTTGTTTGAGAACTACGCAATTGGACGTGAAGTTGATAGTGACTTGTACACCGGAATAGCAAAGGCGCTGTTAGATAAGGGCATCGGATATTACATGCTTTTGGCCGGATCGGTAATATTATTGCTGGCAGGAATCTTTGGAATTCGTAACAAGAAATAGTAGAAAATTTTAATATTCAGAATCGTTATGCGTCGACATTTAGCCAGCGCATTTTTCATACCAAAACAAAGACAACAATTGTCGCAAAAATATCTGAATAACTCATGAATTATCCGTTGATATTGTGCCACAAACAGAATAAAATGTAATTGTCACAATTTTCTGACTTATTTCGTTTAAAGCATTATATAGGGCCGTAATAGTTCTCGGAGGAGCAAGAATGCATATTCCCGGCGATGATAGTCTTAAAATAGAATATCTGAGTCGCGTGTTTGACAGAAACCGCGTATCGAATTGTTATAAGTATTTCTGGTTTCTGGCTATCCTCGGTAAGATTACGCCTGAGAATAAAACTTTTTCTTATGATGAACTGATAACCGAAATGGTAGCTGATGCCTGGTACATGGTCGCGGAATATCATCTGAGGTTTGGCCCTAATAATACTACAGATAACTTGGAAGAAGCGGTTAAATATGTTTTCCTTGACCTGAACCAAGAAAGAATACCTTCCACGGAAAAGCGGGAAGTCTTAATAGAGTACCTGAGAAATTTAAAAGACAAGAAATACCTAAGCTACAAGAACAAGCTGACATACAATGTTCCGTATTGCATGCAGACTCCTTTCTACGATACCATGGCGGATCGGTCGTTGAAGAATCCGTCGAAGAACGTCATTGATAGAATCAACATGCAGTCCCGCTTAGTCTATTACTTTAGCGCATTTAATAAGCTCGGCACTGACATAACAATCAGCGATGAGTGGGTCGGCTATCTCTGCAAGAATAGGGAGATTCTGATTGACTGGACTCGTTATAACCTTATCGGTTACCTCCAAGACAGGAACCCTAGTGTTCCCGGTATTGCAGACAAGATATTGCCTCCAGAGAAAAGAAAGCTGGAACATGCGAAAAAGTATTGGCTCACAGTAATATCCGCAGACCAATCTCTTGAGGACATATATGGACACAACTCACTGAGCGATATTGTTATATCAATCGACCATTTTGTTCCGTGGCAATATGTGGCGCATGACGAACTTTGGAACTTGCACCCTACCACGAAAAGTATAAACAGCAGCAAGAGCAACAACCTTCCTGAGTGGGATAAATACTTTAGCTCTTTGTGTGACTTAGAATACAGGGCAAATGAGCTGCGGTATACAAACGACAAAGTGAAAATTGCTTTTGAAAAGTGTGCGGAGCATCACGTTAATAATGCCGAGATTCGAAGAGCATTGTATTCAAGCAGGCTAGAACGCGCTGAATTCTATTCGCGGTTAGACAAGGTCATGAGACCTGTATATGATTCCGCTATCAACTGTGGTTTTAGAGAATGGGTTTATACGGATGAACAATAATAACATAGAGTACTACAATGAAAATGCTCAGGCTTTCTATGAAAATACAGTCAACGCCGACATGTCATTCTGGCGTGATAAGTTTGAATCATACGTTATCGATGGCGGACGCATTTTAGATGCTGGCTGTGGTAGCGGACGAGACAGTAGAGCTTTCAAACATCATGGGTACTCAGTAGTAGCGTTTGATGCATCACGCGAGATGTGCAAGCTAGCTTCTGAACTCCTTGCTCAGGAAGTATGGCAGATGCGCTTTGATGAGATTGCTTTTGATGAGGAGTTTGATGGCATCTGGGCTTGTGCGTCACTATTACATGTGTCGATGAAAGAGCTGCCGGAGACGCTAAAGAAGTTACACAAGGCATTAAAGGATAAAGGCATCATGTATGCTTCTTTCAAATATGGAGAGGGTATTGCAGAACGAGGCGACAGAACATTTAGTAACTTCACCGAGGAGTCGGCTCAGAAGCTAATGACGGATGCGAGATTCAAGATTATAGAGGGTGGGATCACATCGGATATTCGTCTCGGTAGAGGCGAAGAAAAGTGGGTAAATGTAATTGTTGGGAAGGCATAGTTCATGTTTAAAATCATAGACGGCGATTTTAAAAACAATGAATACGGTAATGAAGAGTACTTAGATAACTGGCCGATGCTTTACATTCTCGAGAATGGTAGACAGGCATATATCGGAGAGTCTAACCATGCAAAGACCCGAATGACCCAGCATGCTTCGAACGAAGAAAAGAGAAGCTTTGATAAGGTCCATTTTATATATTCTAAGATGTTCAATCAGTCTGTGACATTCGATTATGAATCAAAGCTTATTCAGTACATTGTTGCAGACGAATTATTCCAAGTTACAAATAAGAATGCCGGTATTGCCGACAAGCAATACTTTAACAAAAAAGAATACGATGAGCAGTTCGAGAACCTTTGGAGAAAACTCCAAAAGCAGAAGCTTGTAAAGCATTCTCTTGAGGAAATCGAGCAATCGGATTTGTTCAAGTATTCCCCTTATAAAGAACTCAATGACAGCCAGCGACAAGCGGTAGACGAGATTCTCGAGAAAATTAAGGAAGGCTCAGTTAATCGTGTAGTAGTAAATGGTATGCCCGGAAGCGGTAAGACTATCGTGGCAGTATATCTCATGAAATATCTGTCTGATAGTGAAGAGTTTGCAGATAAGCAAATCGGCTTTGTGGTTCCGCAAACTTCGCTTAGGAAAACTATGCGAGCTATCTTCAAGAGCATTTATGGACTTTCTCCGAGTCAGATTCTTTCACCGTCGGATGTTGTAAAGAAGCACTATGATATCTTACTTGTTGATGAAGCTCATAGGCTTCACCAATACAAGAATATTTCTTACATGGGAACTTTCAAGCAAAACTGTGAGAAGCTTGGTCTTACGACAGAGGCTGATGAATTGGACTGGTTACTAAAACAGTCAGATTGCACTGTTCTATTCTATGACAGTATGCAAGTTGTAGGACCTTCCGGTATCAATTTCGAGCGCTTTGACAAGAAGATGGAAGACTCTTTCATGAAGCGTCTGATAGCCTATTATACGCTTGCAACTCAGATGCGCGTAAAGGGCGGAAACGACTACATAGATTTTGTGAAGAGCATTCTCGACGCAAAATGTACGTACAAGTATACGTCTGACAAATATGACTTCAAGATATATACCGATTTCGCTAAGTTTGAGAAGGATATGTATGCTCACGAAGCTGGGGCTGGACTTACAAGAATGGTAGCAGGCTATGCGTGGCCTTGGATAAGCAAGAATGATAAGACACAAAGAGATATAGCTATTCAGGGTGTTAAGCGTATGTGGAACAACTGCACTGAGGGTTGGGTTCACACCAAAACGGCTATTGATGAGGTTGGTTGTATTCATTCGATTCAGGGATACGATTTGAATTATGCTTTTGTCATTCTGGGCAAAGATATTGGTTACGACAAGGTAGGTAAGCAGATAATTGTAAGACCGGAATGCTATTTCGACCAAAATGGTAAGCGGACTGCAGGATATGAGGAGCTTCTTGAGTACATTAAGAATATATACTACGTTCTTTTGTCCCGTGGAATAAAGGGAACGTACTTGTATATTTGCGATGATGATTTAAGAGAATACTTAAGTAACTACATAGAAACGGAGTAATTTTATGAAGAAGGAAACTATCGAAAGAATAAGAAGATTTACAGAAGATCGCGACTGGGACCAATTTCATGCGCCGGAGAATCTCGCAAAATCAATTGTCATCGAGGCAGCAGAACTGTTGGAGTGCTTTCAGTGGAACAATGAAAAATATGATGTTGAGCATGTTAAAGAAGAACTAGCGGATGTAATGGTGTATTGCCAAAACCTCTTGGATAAGTTGGGACTGGATGTTGATGATATAGTGAATGCGAAGATGGATCAGAATGAGGCGAAGTATCCAGTGGCGAAGGCTAAGGGGAAGGCGGATAAGTATGACAAATTATAGATACTTTAAAAATCCAATTCAATAATCAATATATCTTAAGTTTAGTCAAGGGTGCTGGATTGATACGTTTGTTGGAGATTCAGTTGAAATACTACATGGCAAAGTTTAAACAGTAGGCAATACTAGATGTAATGAGAATGGGTATATAGTGTTTTTCTATTAACGATAGAAAGACAGATATACAGAGGGAGCACGTTCAATGACTGGCGAAAATAAGGAAATTAATATATTACATTTATCTGATTTGCATTGCGGAATAGAGCAAACGATAACTCGTGAAGCCGATTTAAAAAGGAGGAAAAAGGCATTAGAAGGCTTCTTTGACTGCTTTAACAAGCAAGTACCAAAGAATTGGATGCCTGATTTAGTTGTAATATCTGGAGATTTGGGATGGCAAGGGAGCGAAGGCGACTATAAGCGAAATGAATTTACGGATAGAAGAACTGTATTTACGACAGAAGAGTTTATTATTAAGCTGAAAGAAGTTACTAAATTGTCTGGTAGTAGTATTATTTGCTGTCCAGGAAACCATGATAAGAAACAAACAAAAAAAAGTACTGTTATTGGTAGAGATAAAGAGCGAGAGGGGATTAGCTTTGCGCATATTAAAAAATTACTTCCTTCTTTTAAAGACTATATAGAGTTACTAACGGTGTCTGAGATTAGTGCCTTAACTAATGAGCCACTACGCTTGGGGGAATACAATAAAGATCAGTTAGATAAATTGAAATATTTGTATGGATACCGCTATATAAAGATTGATGATAGTGATTTGTTATTTGTTGTTATGAATTCGGCATGGCTATGCAATCATTTTGAGGGTGATGCTGGAAAACTAAAAATAGGCGTTGAGCAAGCAGAAGAGATGGAAAGGCTAATTGATGAGGAAAGAAAGAATAATAACAGCGAAAAAGATATGCTAACAGTGGTCGTGTTTCATCACCCGCCGAAAAGGTGGCTGATACCATCAGAAGTGAAATCGTATAACAACAAATTATCTTCGTATGATCGGCTAAATAAACTGTCAGACAATATACTTTTCTTGCATGGGCATGAGCACTTTGATGACGATGAGAGCACTATGAACACTGCTGTTAATATAGCAGGCACAATCAATAGCACAGATACAACAAAATATGATTGTAATATTTTGAAAATTATTGAATACTCTGATGCTGGAAAGACCTACTATAAAAGGAAGAAAGGCCTATACAAACTCATTTACGATGAAAAAGGAGAACCGCTGGACTGGAGATGGGATGTAGATAAAGATTCTCAAGGAAAAGAGGCTGAAGTTCCTGTTAATGCCGATATCTATTGCACTATTTTGGAATCTCAAAATCAGATTTTGTGCCGAAGGCTGTCGACATTGCAAAATAGTCTGTCAGGTAAACTAGAAAAGGGTATTAAAGAACTTGTTTCCGCGTATAGTAATAGTCCTCTTATTACTTCGGAAGTAAATAATGACATTAAACGCTTTATTTCGAAAATCGAAGATAACCTCGACGAAATATGTGAGTCTGTAGAGAAGATGGAGGCAATGTATGGGACTATTCAAAGTATAATAGATGTAATAATAGTTAATGATAAAGTCTTCAATTATGCTCAGATGAGTGCACAACCAAAGGAGCTATTGGTGGAAATTGTAAAAATGCTAATCGATAAAATCCTAAAGGGTATGGAGGCGTGCCAAGATAAATCGAATAGTCCGGAAAAGGTACTAGTATTAGAAAGAAATCAGAACACAATATTAAGCGAAACGGAGGATTAGTATTGATGAGCTCGTTGTATAATAAGAGCGTATCGGCTCAATTTGGAAAGTATTTTGAACAAATTGCTGAATTAGAAAAGCATTTGCAACAGTTTTCTATGGTAGACAATAGAATAATATCGCAAAATTCGACCAATAAAAAGCCATGGGAATTAGGAAAGGCAGGGGTTCCACTAGCTTGGGATGAAAAGAAAAAAACGGTATTTGTAGACCATACAGATACCCATACACTTGTAGTTGGTCCTACTGGCTCAAAGAAAAGTAGACTTGTTGTGATGCCCCTAGTTCGCATTTTGGGGAGCGCAGGTGAATCGATGATTATTTCTGACCCTAAGGCAGAAATATATAATAGAACAGCAACATTTTTGGAAGAGAAAAAATACAGAATATACGTTCTCAACTTGCGTTCACCAATTCATGGCATTAGGTGGAATCCACTGGCTATCCCATATGATTTTTTCATCAGAGGTGAAATCGATAAGGCCTATGAATTTGTTAATGATATAGCAGAGAATCTGATTCATTCAGATAAAGCGGGGAGCGACCCGTTTTGGGATAATAGCGCGGGCTCATTTTTCTTTGGATTAGTTATATTGTTATTTAAGTATTGCAAGGAATACAAAAAAGGAGTGGAATATGTTCATATTGGAAATGTCGTAAGATTAAGGAATATGCTTCTGGCGCAGGAACAATACAAGCAAAATCCATTGTGGCAATATGCCAAGGCAGATCCCATTATTTCATCTGCTTTAATCGGCACTGTAGAAACAGCAAGAGATACAAAAGCCGGAATATTGAGCGTTTTTGATCAAAAAGTTCGAATTTTTTCAATACAGCCGAATCTGCAGGATATGCTGGCTTGTAATGAAATTGATTTTGAGGCTATTGGAAAAGAACCAACAGCAGTATATTTAATTGTTCCGGATGAAAAAACGGGATATCACGGCTTGGTTTCTCTTTTTATAAAGCAGAGTTATGAATACATGATTTATAAAGCGCAGGTCAATTCAAGTAATGATGCCTTTCATGTGGGAGCGTTGAAAAATAGAGTGAATTATATTTTGGATGAGTTTTCATCTTTGCCAACAATCCATGATTTTCCTGCCATGATTACAGCAGCAAGAAGCCGCAATATAAGGTTTACTTTGGTGATTCAAAGCAAGCACCAGCTGATTCAAAGATACAGAGAAGAAACAGACACCATACAAACAAATTGTAACAATTGGATTTTTCTGACCAGTAGGGAACTACAGCTACTTGAGGAAATATCTTCAATTTGTGGAAAGACTTCTGAGACAAAAAATCTTATAACTGTAGCTTCGTTGCAAAGATTAGATAAGGAGAGTGGAGAAATATTGCTGCTTCACGATAGAGCAAAGCCTTGCATATCAAAATTGCCAGATATTGAAAATTATGAGGCAGGGGAAGTCGCGCCTCGAACCATCGATGCTAGAAAAGTTAGCGAAATCGAATTACTTGATTTTGAAGATGTGGTGACCGCCGAAGCAACTGGCGCAATTCGTGATTTCACTCCTCAAAGTCTTGATGAACTAATAGGTGTTATTGATCGAAAAATAAAACAACTTGAAGAAGAAGAAAAGGAAGCTATTGATAAACTCAATGAAGAACCTGATGATATGGAGGAAGTATAGATGAATAGATTGAGATATGAAGAACTAATGGCTATTGTGAACGAAGAAAAAGTGGCAAGTTTAGATGATCTTGAAAATATAGTTTGTCAACTTTTTGCGAATGGAACAGATGACTGGGATGATTATGAGGATATAACCTACGAACAAAGTACTAGGAAAAAAATACACGATATAGTGAGACTATTCGAAGACACTAAAATTGAAATGAGGGGAGAAGATGATGATTATCATAATATAGCTGTTGAGTTTGCCAGAAATGGATTGTATGATTATGCAAGCGTGATTGTTGAACGAGGTTTGCGTAACCCTAACTATAAATTCTCGGTAGATTTGTTAGCCGATTTGATTTCCTATAGGTTGAAAAGTGGTCAAGCTGAGCTTTGCGAGAAAACGTATAAAACGCTCGAAAGCATCTCAAAAGATTTCTGGAATTGGAGGGCATTTTCTTTCACTATTGATTATCAATTAGGCCGCATAAAGCAAGTTGCATCAAATGAGGAAAGAGGACAGATTAAGGAGATTGCGTTAGATTTGTCCAATTTATTCGTCAAAAAATATAAATCAGATCAAGCGTTTTATACAAAGGCAACCGTATTAAGAACTTTCGGCTTGCCTAATGGTAAAGACGGAGAAAATGAAGAGACTGTTTTGGAAACTGGTATACGTGTGGCAAAAAATGCTCCTAAATGTGCATTGAGATTGGCAGATATTTTGTTTGACAAGGGAGAGTTTTCTGAGGCTATAAAGGTGTTGAGAATATGTTGTGGAGGCGTTTTTAGACCGCAACCAGACATAAGTGCAGGTTATGCATACCTATTATTAGCATTGAGTAAGTCATCTGAATTATTTGAAAAGGTAGAAGACTTTGGCGATGAGGTTGATGAAAAATATGTAACTGGCATTTATAACGATTTTCATACAGCTATTAGTAATGGGTTGAATGAAGTATATAAAAGAGCAGCAGGCTCAGCGATTAAAACTATTAAGGCGCAGACAGGACTGGACTATCCTTACCAAGATGCTGACATTAACTCCGATTTTGACGAGTAAATGTGAAAGGTAAAGGATTAGGCGATATTTTAGAGCAGTCTAAGACATTGCCTTGTACGGATACCATTATTTCTATAATGCTAATGTTGCCACAAATAGGCTTCTTTCAGCTTGAGGAGGTTTTCTGTAGCGGAACCAGCGATACAGAAAAAAGATGGAACATCTGTAAAACTTTCGCTTCATGAGGTCACGCATACATATGCTTCAAGTGTGTAGTTGGACAGAAGGATGCCACATTATGATTATAGATTTGTTCATAAAGTAAAAAGCACATTTACTATTGATGTTAAAACTGATATCTAACAAAGTGTTTAAGTAAATGAAATTATTTGAAAATCAATGTGAAAGTAATTTCACATTGATTTTTTTGCGAAAATATAAAGAAAAGACAATTATTGTTGTACAAATAGATCAAATAATCTGATAGAATGGATTTGGTTTAATCATATTCGGTATATATTATCGGAACTCAAAGTACTTATTGGGTTGCATGACATTTTCTTGAGAAATAGTTACAGTATTTGTCTTGAAACTTATGACAACATAGTTATTAGTTTTTAATCTGTGGAATACTTCTAAAGTTGGAGGTGCTTGGGACTTATTATGTTTGAGGATATACAAAAGAATGAATATATGCTTTATGGTTCCTATAATAAGCTAAAATCATATTACCATTACAATAAGAATTTTCTATTTATGAAAAAGAAAATAGCCGAGTTTGAAAGCGATGATAACAATATGTCGGCATCGATACAGCTACTGGCTAAATTGTTGAAAAGTCCATCTAAATATAAAAAGCAGATTAATGAGTGGATTGATGCAATAGATTATTATGTATTACCCAAAGCATTTTTGCATTCTACAAATAACGATGGCATTTTCGTAACTGGGTCCTTACAAGGCGAAGAGCCGGTAAACAAAGTGAATTTTTTTATCGATATGCCTATTGAACTTCATTTATTAGATACATTATGGACAACTTTGATAGGAAAGATCGTGCTTGATCATAATATCTTAAGCGATGATTGCTATGGTAACTGCATAGATAATTACGTTATATATAACAAGAACGCGGATTATTATGAGTCTATCAATTTTGAGAAAAACAGGTTATTTAAGATATATTTTACTCAATACTGTAGTTGGAGAAATAATGCCATTAGTGCTGTAAAACGCAATACTAATAAAAAGAATGTAGCTCTTGTTTCTTTGGATATTAAGAGCTTCTTTTATTCAGTTCATTGGAGATTTGACCTAATTAATGAGTATCTAAGCAATGACGATAGACTTGAAGATATTGAAACGCTGACAGAATTATTATCCAAAATTTTCGCAAAATATACTGATAACCTAGGAACGGTAAGGGTGCTAACTCAAAATTCTAGTTTGGGGGAGAGCGTACTTCCTATAGGATTATTTTCATCTATGCTTTTGGCGAATCTTTATCTTGCCAGATTTGATAGAGAAGTAAAATTGATGAAGAATACGCTGTATTACGGAAGATATGTAGATGATTTATTGATTTTATTAGATACAGGTGAATGTTGCTTAAACGGTGAGAATGCAGAGTTTGATAAATTGCTACTTACTGAAAATGCAATATTGAGTCCAATTGATGGTGAGGACTATACTCTGAACAAAGAAGAATCATTAGTTATTCAGAGAGAAAAAGTTAAGATTATATTTTTTGAAAAAAATAAATCGGAGGGGTTAATTAGAAACTTGGAGCGATTAAGGCAGAATCCGAGTCAGATGAATGTTGTTCCGGATACTGAGTTAAGATTCGAAGACTTTGAAGAAGCCGCTTATATTATAAAGAATTTCAACAAGGACACTAAGCTAAGAGATATATCTAAGCTGGAAATAGATAGATTTCAGTTGGGATTTCATATGTCTAAATTGGTGCGTGGTAGTAAATTAAAAAGATGGAGCTTAAGTGTCGAAGAAAGGAATAATCGGCAAGAAGAGGAAAGAAAAATTGTTGACTTCTTTAGAGGTAGCAATGCTTTAAATTATAATAGTAATTGGATAAATGCGTTTTATTTTTTCCTCCTCACAGAAAGGTCTAGTTTGTGGGTTTGGAATACATTTAAATCGAATGTTGAAGAAGCAATAGAATCGTTAAAGATTAAAAATATAGATGCTATAAAAGAAAAACAAAGTATCGGAATTAAGAAAAGGATGATAAGTAATCTTTATGAACTTTTAGACATTAGTTTAGCTACTGCATTAGCGCTTAATCCTGAATATTCAAATAGAGAATCAGCTGTGGTTCATGAGTTGGCACTAAAATTGCGACATGCTAATCTATTTAATCATTTTCTGGTTTCATTTCCGTTAGTAAATTACTTTGATGACATCCCTGATAATATGGATTTAACTGATGTGAGGATTGAAGATGTTACCGCACCATCCATATCAATAATTGATAGCCGTAAGTGTCGGTTTTCTCCAAGATTTATTAACTTTGATGAACTATTTCATTTGACGTTTATGCAGAATATTGCGAGAGGAATCAATTTTTTCGCATATGAATCTCAGCATACAGCTAATGAAAAAATTAATAGTATTATTTCCTTCTTTTATAGGGTTAATCATATTAAAGTCCCTGACGAAAAGAATTTCGAACTTGATTTTGAAAACGAAGTAAAAAAAGACGGGTATGTGGTTCAAAGGATAAATCTTGGTGAAAGGAAGGAAAAAAATATAAAGATTGCAATTGCTAATGCAAGACTTGATATTGCCAGGTGTTGCATAGGTTTGCCTAATAGCGAGGAAATTGTTTTAAACAGAACTGATTTTGTGGAATTCTTGAAGAAGAGTTATGAAAGTAAAGTTCAATACTTGCTATTACCGGAGTTTTATTTGCCAATTCAGTGGATAGCGGATGTCTTAACATTTGTTAGAAGGTCAGGAATAACGGTTATAACGGGGCTACAGTATATTTATGCAGACGGTGTTGCCCATAACAATGTGGCTGTATTCCCAGCAATCAAATCCGGTAAATTTGGAAATTATACTAGTTCTTGTATGTTTGTTAGAGAAAAGAATGATTATGCACCTCTAGAGAAAGAAATACTTGCATTAAAAGGGCTTAGATGCAACGACCAGCGCGTGCCATATTATCAAGTGTTTGAACAGAACGGAATTAAGTATGGCATCTTTTTATGCTATGAATTTACAGATATAGAGGCTCGTGCATTATACAAAAATGAGATAGATATGCTTTTTGCACCTGAAAACAATAAGGACACAGGCTATTTTTCTAACATAATAGAATCTACAGCGCGAGATTTACACGCGTTTGTGATACAAGCTAATACATCGAATTATGGCGATTCTAGAATAATTGGACCATATGGTAGAGACAGCAAAAATATAGTTCAAATTAAAGGTGGCGATAGCGATGATGTAATAATTGGAACTTTAGATATTAGAGGGGTAAAAGAATATCAAAGAAAAGAAAGGCGAGAATTAGAGGAAAAATTGGAAAAATACATCAACATGGATAAGAATGAAAGATATATTGAGAGTCAGAAATATAAGGATAAAGAGCCCAAAATCTGTAGAACATCTGCTAGGTTTAAAATGCATGATTAAGATTTGATGTTGAGGGCATTTGATTATTACTTGTTTGCGACATATTACTATATAATGTTATAAATAGAGACTTGTCATAAAATGTGGAGGGTGGGGACTTATTTGGCGACATAAAAGAGATAAGGCGAATTTTCGGAGTGGAGATTAATTATTTTATTATACATTAGATGACTATGACTAAAAAGGTTTGGAACTCACTAGAAAGAATAGACTACAGTCTCTTCTTAGCCCTTCTTCTCATGGGCTTGTGTCCGGCGCTATATACGACATTACGCACATTCTTCCTGGGACACTTACCGGGAGAGTGGTCGTATTCGATTGCAGGGCAGTTGTCATGGATTAATTTGATCTATGAGGTGATTAATGAGGCGATTATACTGCCACTGTATTTCTTTATGGGAAGTGCGCTGACGGATAAAAAGGCGTTTGCTAATAGGATTCGAAGCGGGCTATTGATATCGTTTGTGGTGTATGCGGTATGCTCAGTGTTCGTTATGATTTTCGTGGAGCCGTTGCTAAGGTTTATGGCGGTTTCGACGGATATTTTGACAGAATCTGCTGAGTATATCCGGATAGAGTGTGTGGCGAATGTGTTTGGCATTCTGTATAGCTTTATGCTGGTTTCACTGGTGGCTATTGGACGAGATAAGCTTGTGTATATTATGACCGGAGCGAAGCTGGTGTTGAGTGTAATTCTTGATACTTTGCTTGTTTCAAATTTGTCGTTTTCGATGAAGCTAGGAGTGAACGGAATCGGTGTTTCTAACTGTATTTCGAATCTGATTCTTTTTGTGCTTGCGATTGTGCTGGTGCAGAGGAGCGGATATCCGCTGTTGGTGGGAGAGAAGCTTTCTTTTGCATGGATGAAGGATTTTTTCAGGGTTGGCGGAATTTCCGGACTTGAGTCGTTCGTTAGAAATGTTGCGTATATGCTTATGGTGTCGCGTATGGTCAATATGGTTGGAGAGCAGGGCACATACTGGGTGGCTAATAACTTCATCTGGGGATGGTTGTTGCTTCCGGTTACGCAGCTGGCGGAGCTGATTAAGCAGGAGACTGCTAAGGATGAGAAAGCGGTCAAAGAAAACACGCCGGGCTATTTCTTCATCACGGCGGTGACTTGTGTACTGTGGTTTGTGTTATTGCCACTGTATAAGCCGTTTATGGGCCATGTGTTGGGCTTTGACGATGTTGATAAGCTGTTTAAGCTCGTGCTAGTGTTGCTGGGCTTCTACGTGCTGTATGCGTTCCAGAACGTGTTCGATGCTACATTCTATGGACGAGGCAAGACAAGTTATATGCTGTTTGAGTCTGTGGTGACTAACAGTGTTTATTACGGATTCTTTTTCGTGTTGTATTTGACAGGCGCGTGGACGCCGACGTTAATAGGAATTGCGCTGATGTTTGGTGGCGGAAATGCTTTTGATAGCGTGGTGTCGTGGTTGGCGTATAGGCATTTTGTAAAGATGTTTGGCTAAGCATCTTGAACGGATTCTATTTAATATTAAAAATATTATGGGGGATTAAAAATGAATGGAGAAATAATAAAAAAACGAATATTGGATTATATTCAAGATGATAGTGCAAGATATGCAGTTATGATAGACGGTTCATGGGGCAGTGGAAAGACTTATTTCTATGAGAATGAGCTAAAGGACGAAATTTCTAAAAACGAGAGCGGTAAGAGTATAAGGGAAAGAAAGCATAATATCTACATTTCGTTATATGGGGTTGATTCAATAGAGACTCTCTCGAAAAAACTTTTGACAGAGATTATTCTTTCAACAAATCAAAGAAAAAAAATAGGTAAAGCATTGGGAGTGGCAAGTGAGATTGCTACTGCGGCAGGAACCATTATGTCTGCGTCTGTTGCAGGATTGTCATTTTCATTTAAGGATGTTGAAAGTAGTATCAAAAGATTATGCAATAATAGAATTAAGCCTAAGAATGCGGTGATATGTTTTGATGATCTTGAAAGAAGCACAATACCGATTCCTATTGTGATGGGATATATTAATAATTTGGTTGAACATTGTGGATGCAAGGTCATTGTTTTAGCAGATGAGAGCAATATTGGAAAGGTATATGCTAACTCTAATGTTGAAGCAAAGTATCAAGTGGTGCTTTCTGGTAGGAGAAGCATAAAATTTCTTAAAGATGAAAAGAAGAATAATAACAGTGATAACCATAATAGTGATCCACTATTGATGTCTGTCGATGAACTAAAAGAAAGATCTGAACATGTTTTTTCAGATAATTATATTTACAAAGACATAAAAGAAAAGGTTATAGGGAGAACTTTTTTTTATACTCCCATTTTGGATGAATCTTTTGACAGAGTGGTTGAAAGTTTTCCTTATAGCGGAATGTACATTGATGTAGAAGTAACGAAAGAATATTTAAAGACAAAGCGCGATATTATTCTTGAGGCATTTTCTTTTTGCGGATGCAATAATATGAGAATTTTATTTACATGGCTAAATGTTATTCCAGAATTGTTTTCTTGCGTCGAAGAGCACATTACAAAAGACAATCAAAAATATATAGAGTTACTTAAAGAGGATGTTTTAAAGTATTCAGTTTGTCGAATATGTTCGAATATGGCAAACAAGAAGTTAAGTGTAGAATGGGATGAAAACTTGGATTTTGCTAATACAATAGGATTATATCAGTATAGCAGTTTTGTTTCTGCCTATGCATTTGGCTTTGTAGATGAAATTGTTGAGTACGGAGTTGCAAACGATATTAGAACTTCAGGTACTGTTAAAGAGTATATTAAACGTGCAAAAAGGGATGAAGGCAACAATCAAAAATCAGAAGGGGTGCAGTATGCAGAATTACTTTATTCGTCGTGGTATTTCGAGGATGACGAGCTTGAAAAGAGAGTGAATCTGCTGTTGGAAGAGATTGATAATGGAAAATACATTTTTTCAGATTACCGGAAGGTTCTATGGCTTTTCTTTATTTTAATAAAAAGAGGGGTAATAGACGTAAAACTAGAAGACATAAGTAAGAGGATGATTTCTTCGATAAGCAGAAATAATTCGTGCAAACAGTACTATAGGGAACAATTACAGTTTTCTACAGAAGAGGATGTTGATGAATTCGAAAAGATATATTTGCCGATAGAGGCTGAAATAAACTTAAAAATCCAAGATAACGAGGCGGAAAGCGGAAATAAGAGTTCTATTTATGAAAGCTTTGATTCGTTTAATGATTATATTAAAGAAGGAAGACTAGAAGATTTTTTGGCTCGACATGGCTTTTTCAGGTATATCAATATAAGGAAACTAGAATCATTAACGCAAAGATTGAATAGGAAAGATTTTTTTGAATTACTTCGTACAATTAAATCAGTATATGCCTTTTATAACTTAAAAGAGTTTTATGCAAATGATATAGATGCGTTAGAGGAATATAGGGACTGGATTGAAAAGAGTTCTATTAAGATATTCGAAGGGAAAACTGGAAAAGCAGCAAAAAAATATGCTATAGAAATATTAAATGAATTAATTAGTCGATTAGATTAGGAATAATCAAGGAGACTAGTGGAATTGAACGAATAGGTGATTAAATTATGACTTTACTATTCAACATCCTCTGGATCCTCTTCGGTGGCCTCTTCAGTGCTATCGGCTGGTGGATTACGGGAGTGCTTTGGTGCATTACAATAGTGGGAATACCGGTGGGAGTGCAGTGTTTTAAGCTGTCATCGATA
>JAEEGK010010536.1_pt1 | contig 21299 bp, 16 predicted proteins | sample 8958771 | NCBI WGS metagenome assembly JAEEGK01 (sample SAMN16246547, study PRJNA631951) | gut metagenome | biome: gut microbiome; feature: rumen; material: SC-attached | host: Bos | place: Iran: Karaj | collected 2018-10 | reverse complement strand
AATCTTGTTGGAGATTGGAATGATAACGATGTCAGCGGTACCATCGGTATTGCTCATACACGTTGGGCTACTCATGGTGAGCCTTCTTCACGTAATGCCCATCCGCACTATTCGGAATCGAAGAATCTGGCTATTATCCATAACGGTATCATCGAGAACTATGCCGACCTGAAGGAGAAACTGAAGGCCAAAGGCGTTCATTTCGTATCTGATACCGATAAAGAAGTGCTGGTACAGTTGATAGAATATATCAAGGAGCATAAGCAGCTAGATCTGCTGACGGCTGTTGAGGTGGCGCTCTATCAGGTGATTGGTGCCTACGCCATTGCCGTGATCGACAAGCGTGATCCTGATCAGATTATTGCAGCCCGTAAACAAAGCCCGTTGGTGGTTGGCATCGGCGACGACGAGTTCTTCCTGGGTAGTGATGCCAGTCCAATCGTGGAATATACCGACAAGGTGGTGTATCTGGAGGATGGCAATATTGCCGTGATCCGCCGTGGTCAGGAGCTCAAGGTAGTCAGCATCCTAGGTGAGGAACAGGAGCCGAAGGTCAAGACAGTAGATATCGATCTTGGTCAGATAGAGAAAGGCGGGTATCCTCACTTCATGCTCAAGGAGATCTTTGAGCAGCCCGAATGTCTCACTAACTGCATGCGTGGTCGTGTGAATATAGAGGCAGATCATGTGACGCTTTCCGCCTTGATCGATTATCGTCGTCAGATGCTGAATGCCAAGCGTGTGGTGATTGTGGCTTGTGGTACTTCATGGCATGCCGGACTGATCGGCAAGCAGATCATAGAGTCGTTGGTGCGCGTGCCTGTAGAGGTGGAGTATGCCAGTGAGTTCAGATATCGTAATCCTGTCATCGGTAAGGATGATGTGGTAGTTGCCATCTCCCAGAGTGGTGAGACGGCTGATACGCTGGCTGCTGTGCAGTTGGCGAAAGAGAAAGGTGCATTCATTTATGGTATCTGCAACGCCATCGGCTCAAGCATTCCCCGTGCCACAGATACCGGAACCTATATCCACGTAGGACCTGAGATCGGTGTGGCTTCCACGAAGGCTTTTACCGGACAGGTGACCGTGCTGACCATGATAGCATTGGCCATGGGTGAAGCCAAGGGTACCATCAAGCGCGACGAATATCTGGAGATCGTGAAAGGCTTGAGTGAGATTCCCGATAAGATCCGTGAGGTATTGAAGACGAATGAAAAAGTGGCTGATCTGGCACGTACCTTTACCTACGCGCACAACTTCCTTTACTTAGGTCGCGGCTATTCTTATCCCGTAGCCCTGGAGGGCGCCTTGAAACTGAAGGAGATATCCTATATCCATGCTGAGGGCTATCCGGCTGCAGAGATGAAACATGGTCCGATTGCCTTGATTGACTCCGATATGCCTGTGGTGGTTATCGCTACACATAATGCCATGTATGAGAAGGTGCTGTCGAACATTCAGGAGATCAAGGCACGTCAGGGTAAAGTGATCGCGCTTGTGTCGAAGGGCGACGATACCATAGCCAAGATAGCTGATGAGGTGATAGAGTTGCCCGACGTTTTGGAATGTCTGGAACCGCTAGTGGCTACGATTCCATTGCAGTTGTTGGCTTACCATGTTGCAGTTTGCAAAGGTAAGAACGTTGACCAACCAAGAAACTTGGCAAAATCAGTTACTGTTGAATAGTGATATGGGCGATTCGTTTTATTGACGTTTCGCCCTTCTTTTTGAAAATGATAGAAATGAGATAAATGGAAAAGATGAAAGATGTGACACTTGTTCTGCAGGACGGAACAACATTTAAGGGAAAGAGCTTTGGGTATGAGAAACCCGTGGCTGGCGAGGTTGTGTTCAACACAGCCATGATGGGCTATCCCGAGAGTCTGACAGACCCCAGCTATGCTGGACAGCTGATGACGTTGACCTACCCATTGGTGGGTAACTATGGTGTGCCTCCTTTCAAGATGGAGGCTGATGGTATCGCCACCTTCATGGAGAGCGACAGGATTTACGCTTCTGCTATTATCGTGAGCGATTACAGCGAGGCCTATTCCCATTGGAATGCCTGCGAGAGCCTGGGCGACTGGCTGAAGCGCGAACAAGTACCAGGGGTGACAGGCATCGATACCCGTCAGCTCACGAAGGTGCTGCGCGAACATGGTGTGATGATGGGCCGCCTAGAGTTCGAAGGGCTAGATAATCAAGGAAACCTAGAAACCCTAGATTATAGCGCCATCAACTGGGTAGATAAGGTAAGCTGCAAAGATGTGATTCGTTATAACGAAGGCGCTGGCAAGAAGGTCGTGCTGGTGGATTGCGGCGTGAAGCATAATATCATCCGCTGTCTGGTTCGCCGAGGGATAGAGGTGATCCGTGTGCCTTGGAACTACGACTATACCGATATGCAGTTCGACGGTCTGTTCTTGGCGAATGGTCCTGGTGATCCTGACCGTTGCGTAGCAGCTGTGGAAGTGCTGCAGAAACAGATGTCGGCCTCACGCAAACCCATCTGCGGTATATGCATGGGTAACCAACTGCTGGCAAAGGCTGGCGGGGCTACCATCTATAAGCTGAAATATGGTCATCGCTCCCACAACCAGCCAGTTCGTGAGGTAGGTACCAACCGCTGTTACGTCACCTCGCAGAATCATGGCTATGCAGTTGATGCCGCCACCCTCGGTAACGACTGGCGCGAGCTGTTCGTCAATATGAACGACGGCTCTAACGAGGGTATCCGTCACCAGACTAATCCCTGGTTCTCATCTCAGTTCCATCCTGAGGCATGCTCAGGTCCCGTGGATACAGAATTTATGTTTGATCGTTTCATAGAAACGCTCTAAAAAAGGTAAAAGGGTAAAAAAGTAAAAAGGTAAAGACAATGAAAGATCAGAATATAAAGAAAGTCCTGTTGCTGGGTAGTGGAGCCCTGAAGATTGGTGAGGCAGGAGAATTCGACTATAGTGGTTCACAGGCTTTGAAAGCCTTGCGTGAAGAGGGCATCAAGACGGTGCTCATCAATCCGAACATCGCTACGGTTCAGACCTCAGAAGGTGTGGCTGACGAGATTTACTTCCTGCCCGTACAGCCATATTTCGTGGAAAGAGTGATAGAGAAGGAACGTCCTGACGGCATCCTGCTGGCCTTTGGTGGACAGACTGCCCTCAACTGCGGCGTGGAGCTTTATCAGAGTGGCGTGTTGGAGAAGTTTGGTGTGAAGGTGCTGGGCACTCCTGTGCAGGCCATCATGGATACAGAAGACCGTGAGCTCTTTGTGAAGAAGCTCGACGAGATAGGGGTGAAGACCATCAAAAGTGAGGCCTGCTCGGATATCGAGAGTGCCCGTCAGGCTGCCAAGACACTCGGCTATCCTGTGATCCTGCGTGCTGCCTATGCCCTTGGCGGACTGGGTTCAGGCTTCTGCGATAATGAGGAGGAACTCGACCGATTGGCTGAGAAAGCTTTTGCCTTCTCGCCCCAGGTGCTGGTGGAGAAGTCATTGAAGGGCTGGAAGGAGATTGAATATGAAGTGGTGCGCGACCGCTACGACAACTGTATCACGGTTTGTAACATGGAGAATTTCGACCCGCTCGGCATCCATACCGGCGAATCGATTGTGATAGCTCCGTCGCAGACACTCACCAACTCGGAATACCATAAGCTTCGTGCGCTGGCCATCAAGATTATCCGCCATATCGGTATCGTGGGCGAGTGTAATGTGCAGTATGCCTTCGATCCGCAGTCAGAGGATTATCGTGTCATCGAGGTGAATGCCCGTCTGTCGAGAAGTTCTGCCCTGGCTTCAAAGGCCACTGGCTATCCCTTGGCTTTCGTGGCTGCCAAGCTGGGCATGGGCTACGGACTCTTTGAACTGAAGAACTCGGTGACAAAGACCACCAGCGCCTTCTTCGAGCCGGCGCTCGACTATGTGGTTTGTAAGATTCCCCGTTGGGACCTCTCGAAATTCCATGGCGTGGATAAGGAGCTCGGCTCAAGCATGAAGAGTGTGGGCGAGGTGATGGCGATAGGACGCACCTTTGAGGAAGCCATCCAGAAAGGTCTTCGCATGATCGGACAGGGCATGCACGGCTATGTGGAGAACAAGGAACTGAAGATTGCCGATATCGACGCTGCCCTTCGTGAGCCTACCGACAAACGTATTTTCGTCATCTCCAAGGCGATGCATCTGCCGGAATACACCATCGACCGCATTCACGAACTGACCAAGATCGACAAGTGGTTCCTGGAAAAGCTGAAGCACATCATCGATATCGACGAGCGCCTGAAGAAACAGAACATCAACACGCTTGAGGCAGATCTGCTCCGAGAGGCAAAGGTCTATGGATTTACCGATTTCCAGATAGCCCGTGCCATCGGTCTGGAGAGTGAGATCGACACCATGCACAAGGCTCTTCTGCTGGTTCGCAACCGCAGAAAGCAGATGGGTATCCTGCCCGTGGTGAAGCAGATCGACACCCTGGCTGCCGAATATCCTGCGCAGACCAATTATCTGTATGTCACCTATTCGGGCGTGGCAAGCGATATCCAGTATGAGAACGACAAGAGGAGCATCATTGTGTTGGGCTCAGGAGCCTACCGTATCGGCTCGTCGGTAGAGTTCGACTGGTGCGGTGTGCAGGCGCTGAACACCATCCGCAAGGAGGGTTGGCGCTCGGTGATGATCAACTACAATCCCGAGACCGTCTCTACCGACTACGATATGTGCGATCGCCTCTATTTCGATGAGCTCACCTTCGAGCGCGTGCTGGATATCATCGATATGGAGCAGCCTCATGGCGTGATTGTCTCTACGGGCGGACAGATACCAAATAATCTGGCGATGTATCTCGATGAGCAGCATGTGAACATCCTCGGAACGCAGGCTATTGATATCGATGGCGCCGAGGATCGTGCCAAGTTCTCGCAGATGCTGAACGAGATTGGCGTGAACCAGCCCGAGTGGTCGGCTTTGACATCGATGGCAGATATCGACCAGTTTGTGGAGCGCGTGGGATTCCCTGTCCTGGTGCGCCCTTCCTATGTGCTGTCGGGTGCTGCCATGAATGTGTGCTCCAATAAGGAGGAGCTGGAGAAGTTCCTGCAGCTGGCAGCCAACGTGTCGGAGGATCATCCCGTTGTGGTGTCGAAGTTTATCGAGCACGCAAAGGAGATTGAGATGGATGCCGTGGCTAGGGATGGCGAGATATTGGCTTATGCCATCTCCGAGCATATCGAGTTAGCCGGTGTGCCTTCGGGCGACGCCACCATCCAGTTCCCGCCACAGAAGCTCTACTGCGTGACGGCCGCCCAGATCCGGCGCGTAGCGACCGCCATCGCCGCCGAACTCCACATCACGGGGCCGTTCAACATTCAGTTCCTCGCCCACGAAGGGCGTGTCAAAGTCATCGAATGTAATCTCCGGGCGTCCCGGAGTTTCCCGTTCGTTTCCAAAATCCTGAAGACAGATTTCATCGACCTGGCCGTACGCTGCATGCTCGGCGAGCATCCAGCGCCGCCGGCCATTGACGCGTTCGAACTGCCCTACGTCGGCATCAAGGCTTCGCAGTTCTCGTTCTCCCGCCTGAACCAGGCCGATCCGGTCCTGGGCGTGGACATGGCCTCGACCGGCGAAGTGGGCTGCATCGGCGACAACTTCGACGAGGCACTGCTCAAGGCCATGCTGTCGGTCGGCCACCGCATCCCGGAAGGCGCCGTACTGATTTCCTCGGGCAACGCCCTCCAGAAAGCCGACCTGCTCCCCGCCTGCCAAATGCTGCATGCCAACGGCCACACCTTGTTCGCCACGCCGGGCACCTGCCGTTACCTCAACGAGAATGGCGTTCCAGCCCTGTCCGCCCGGATGCCCGACGGCGAGGGCGATGGCCCCGACACGCTCGAACTCATCCGCTCACACCAGGTGGACCTGGTGATCAACATCCCCAAGAACTTCACCCACGTCGAACTCTCCAACGGCTACCGCATCCGCCGCGCCGCCATCGATTTCAACGTCCCGCTGATCACCAACAGTCGCCTGGCCACCGCCTACATCCGGGCGTTCTGCCGGCTTTCACCGAATGAACTTCCAGTGAAGGCGTGGGATGAATACCAGACGTTGGCAGTTAGCTGATGAATAGCAACTCGCGGTACTTCGGCAGCGGCCAGAGCTGGTTGTCGACGAATTCCTCGAGTTTGTCGATGGGTCGGCGGAGTTCTTCGATCTGGGCGGCGATGGCGTGGTAGGCCATGGCACGGTCGTATTCGCCTTCGAGCGTATTGGCGCGCTTGCGGGCCAGACGCATCGATTCAGCGCGGTCGCTGACTTCCTCGATCAGGCCGCCGATGCGGCGGATGAGTTCGATTTCGGTGCCGCAGCCATCTTGTCCCATTACCTGCTGGTTCAAGGCCACCTCTTTAAGCAGCCGTGTCTTATACTCCACGGCGGCGGGAATGATGTGGTTGATGGCCATCCGGACCATGACGCGGCTTTCAATCTGGACCTTCTTGATATAGATGTCCCACTTCACCTCGTTGCGTGCCGCCAGTTCCTTCTCGGTATAGACGCCTGTGCGGGTGAACATGGCCACGGATTCCGGCGTGGTAAACGCCTTGAACATCTCGGGGACACGGGTCTCCGTGTCGAGGCCGCGCCGCCGGGCTTCCTGCTGCCATTCCTCGGAATAACCGTTCCCGTCGAAACAGATGGTATCGATGATCTGCGCAATGATGGGCTTCAGCGTATCAAGCACGGCCACCTGCAGGGTCTTCCCTTTCTCCAATTCCGCATCGAGCGCTTTCTTGAAATCGAGCAGTTGCTCGGCCACAGCCGCATTGAGCGTGGCAAGAGCACCGGCGCAGTTGGCGCTCGAACCCACAGCGCGGAACTCGAAGCGGTTGCCGGTGAAGGCGAACGGCGAGGTGCGGTTGCGGTCGGTGTTGTCGACGAAAATCTCAGGGATCTCAATCAGGCCGACGCTCCGTTCTTTCTTGCCGGCAATCCGGATGGGCGTGTCGGACGGAACTTCGAGGATCTTGCGCAGCACGGCGGACATCGTCCGGCCCAGAAAGGCCGAGATGATGGCAGGCGGTGCTTCGTGTCCCCCGAGGCGATGGGCATTGGTTGCGCTGGCAATGCTGGCTTTCAGCACGCCGTTGTGCCGCTGCACGGCCATCAGCACATTGACAAAGAAAGTCAGGAACTGCAGATTCTCCGCGGCGTCGCGGCCCGGCGCCATCAACGGCCGGCCCGTGTCAGTGCCCAACGACCAGTTGCAGTGCTTTCCCGAGCCGTTGATTCCGGCGAAAGGTTTCTCATGCAGCAGCACGACGAAGCCGTGCTTGCGGGCCAGATTGTTCATCAGGTTCATCACCAGTTGGTTCTGGTCGTTCGAAAGATTGGCGTCACCGTAGATCGGCGCCATCTCGAACTGGTTCGGCGCCACCTCGTTGTGCCGGGTCTTGAGCGGAATGCCGAGACGCAGGGCCTCCACTTCCAACTCACGCATAAACGCAGCCACCCGCCCGGGGATCGCGCCGAAATAGTGGTCGCCGAGCTGCTGGTTCTTCGAGGACATGTGTCCCATCAAGGTCCGGCCGGTGATCATCAGGTCGGGCCGCGCCGCATAGAGGTCTTCGTCCACCAGGAAATACTCCTGCTCCCAGCCCAGATAGCAGCGCACCTTGTTCACGCGTGGATCGAAGAGACGGCAGATTGCAGCCGCTGCATCCGAGACCGCGTTGATCGAACGTTTGAGCGGAGTCTTGTAATCAAGGGCCTCGCCGGTATAGGCAATGAAGACCGTGGGAATGCAAAGCGTGTCTTCCTGGATGAAAACGGGCGAGGTCGGATCCCAGGCCGTATAGCCACGCGCCTCGAAGGTGGCGCGGATGCCACCATTGGGGAAGGACGAGGCATCCGGCTCCTGCTGAGCCAGCGAACTTCCGTCAAAAGTCTCGATGACCCCGCCTTTTCCGTCGAGGTCGATCAGGGAGTCGTGCTTCTCGGCCGTCCCTTCGGTCAGCGGCTGGAACCAGTGGGTAATGTGAGTCACATGATTTTCAAGTGCCCATTCCTTCATACCGCGGGCCACACCGTCGGCAGTGGCCCGGTCAAGCGGATGCCCCTTGTCTATGCATTCCAGCAGGGCTTCCAGCGTTTCAGGATCCAGGTACTTGCGCATCTTGGCGCGGTCGAAAACGCACGCGCCGAAATATTCGGACGATTTTTGGGACGGAGCGCCCACGGCCTGGGCTTTCTTTCCGAAAGATGCCCGGACCAGTTCAAAACGGTCGATACTCATAAGGCTTAAAAATTAAGCCGTAAAGATAGTATTTTTTCGCTAACTACCTCACCTTCGGCAGATCGGTCCAACGGGTGGTGTAGCAGGGGGAGCGGAACTCGTGCGAACTGAGTACGCGGCCGTCGCCCTGAACGCCGAAACGGACGGTTCCCCGGCCATAAATGCCGTTGATGTCGTCAAGGGCCTGTGAAAGACGGGCATCTTTTTCTCCCGCTTCTACATCGCGGAACAGCGAGGGCGTAAACGCATCTTTCTGGACGATGCGCGTGAAAAGCACGCCGGCTTTCTTGTACTTGTAACGGATGTCGAATAGTTTGCGCGCCGCATCTGCCGCCGTGAGAACCACGATACGATGGTCATCGGTCCCGTCGGGAAAGGTAACCAGTTGGCTGGCAAAGTTCTGGGGATCGTCTGCATGGAAGCGGTTCGTCATGGCGAAGACGGCCATCTCCATGGCCAGGGAGCCCTGCCCCCGCAGTTTGGTGACGGCCTGATCGGCGAATGTGGCCACCTGACCGCAAAGATCTTCCACCTTATCAAGCTCTTTCGCAAAGGAGCGCGACACGCAGATGTGCTGCCGGGGTTCCACGTAATCTTCAAAGTCGATACAGGGAATTCCGCGCAGCTCTTTCCAGGTGCGCCAGCCCGGCAACGCGAAGAGCTTCCGCACCTCATATTCCCGCAGTTGCGCATAGTCCCAGGCCGTCGCCACCCCCATGTACGCGAGTTTCTTGACCGAGCGACGGCCGATGCCCCAGACATCCTGGACAGGATACTTGCGCAGCACCTTCTCGATATCGGCCGGCTTGTGCAGAAAACAACCGCCCCGTAGTTTCGGATACTGTTTGCAGAGCTTCGAGGCGATCTTGGCCAGTGTCTTGGTAGGCGCTACTCCCACGCTCACGGGAATACCCGTCAACTTGCGGCAGAGCGCAGAAAGCCGCTTGGCATACGCGTCGAAATCGTCGATCATCGCGCCGCGCAGGTCGAGGAACGCCTCGTCGATGGAATAAACCTCGACCGAAGGGGCCTGGCTCCGGAGGACTTCCTGCACCCGGCGCGACATATCGCCATATAGCGCATAATTGCCTGAAAACACGACAACGTGGTGCTGATCTACGATGTCCCGGATCTTGAACAGCGGAGCACCCATCTTGATACCCAGCGCCTTGGCCTCGTTGCTCCGGGACACGGCACAACCATCGTTGTTGCTCAGTACGATGACCGGCCGACCCTCCAGATCGGGACGGAACACCCGTTCGCACGAGACGAAAAAGTTGTTGCAGTCGGCCAGGGCAAACATGGCGGCGGTCAGGCCTTCTTGATGATATAAGTCACGACACCCCAGACCAGAAAATCGTTCTCAGGGCCGACGGGGATGGGTTTATAGTGGGAATTATGTTCGTTGCAGGGCATCAGCAGGGCGCCGGATTCACCGATCTCCACCCGTTTGACCGTGTATTCCCCATCGATGTAGCAGACCGCCTTGCATCCGTTGTAGGGATCCACAGCCCGGTCCACAATAAGGATGTCCCCTTCATCCATATCGGCATCGACCATCGACACGCCGTCCACTTGGAAGAAGAACGTGGAGGCCGTGTGCCGCACCAGGAGCTTGACCAAGTCAAGCTTTTCGCGCAGGTCTTCCGCCGGCGAGGGAAAACCCGCCTTTACGGCGCCTACCAGCAGGCTCTCGAACGACTCCGCGTCAGTAACGGGATGGGGGATGAAAGAAGCAGAGCCAGACTGAGTCACGACAATTGTTTATTCAAGCGGTTTGGAATACAAAGATAGGAAAAGTTTGGTTCGCCTGTGCTCGCCCCTTTTTGCGCTGCAACGGACGCACGTATGAATCAAGCGATTACGCAAAGTGATCCCCCTGTTTTTCAGGGGGATCACTTCACATAAGCGGCTGACTGTCAATTGCGTCCGTTGCAGCGCAAAAAAACGTGGACGCAACAAGCAGACGCAACAAGCAGATACCAAAGGTACAAAGACTAGCAGTTCTCCAGCGCCGCGATGTGGCGGGTGGCCTGGCCGATGCTCTGCCGCACGAAGTAGCGGCAGGAGGCCAAGAAGCGGGCGTCGCGCAGGCTGTCAAGCAGCAGCAGATAGCCCATGATGATGTCGCTCAGGACGACGGTCAGCGCCCGGGTCATGTGCTCGAAGCGGTCGCTCGTCGTTCCGTCCACCGTCGCCAGCGCATAGAGGCGCTTGTAGGCTTCCGTCGCCTTGCGAAGGACGTCGAGACAATGCTTCAATTCTGCCACAGGCGTGCCGGCCACAGTTTCGGCATCACCGGCGAGCGCTTCGGCCACGCGGGCCTCATAACTGTCGATCTGCTTGAGATAAGCTCCGTTGGCAATGCCCTTCATGGCAGCCACCACCTGCAACTGGCTCGTTCCTTCGTAGATGGAAAGGATGCGGGCATCGCGGTACAGCCGTTCGCAGGCGTATTCCTTCATGAAGCCGCTGCCGCCATGGACCTGGATGCAGTCGTAAGCGCACTGGTTGGCAAATTCACTCGCATTGAGTTTCACCAGCGGAGTCAGGATATCGGCGATGCGGGAGGCGGGACGCGAAGTCGTGGCCAGATCGACGTAGCGGGCGGTCTCGTACATCAGGCTGCGGGCGCCGTCGGTGCGGGCACGCATCTGCGACAGGAGATCCTGCACGGCGATGAACTGATTGATGGGATGGCCGAACTGTTCGCGCGAGGCGGCATACGCCTCGGCTTCACGGCAGGCAGCCTCGCACAGTCCGATGGACTGGGCGGCGACACCCAGGCGGGCGCCGTTCATCAGCGACATCACGTATTTGATCAGGCCGAGGCGACGCTCGCCCACGATCTGGCAAGGGGCATTGGTGAACTGGAGTTCGCAGGTCGGTGAACCCTTGATGCCCATCTTGTTCTCGATGCGGCGAACAGTCATGCCGCCGTCGGCTTTGTCGAACACGAAGTACGACAGGCCACGGCCGTCATTGGAACCTTCTTCACTGCGGGCAAGGACCAGATGCAGGTCGGCGTCACCGTTGGTGATGAAACGCTTCACACCGTTGAGACGCCAGCAGCCAGCCGCCTCGTCGTAGGTAGCCTTCAGGCGCACCGACTGCAGGTCGCTGCCCGCGTCGGGCTCGGTAAGGTCCATCGAGCAGGTCGCACCCTGGCAGATGCGGGGCAGATATTTCTCCTTCAAGGCTTCCGATCCGAATTCCTGGATGGTATCGGCACAGTCGGTCAGGCCCCAGATCGTAGCGAATCCCACATCGGCGCGGGCAATCATCTCCGCGGCCATGACGACGACCGCACGGGGGAAGTTGAGCCCGTTGAACCGCCGCTCCAGCGAAATGCCGTAGAGACCCGACTGGATCAAAGCGTCGAGATTGCGGCGGGTACCGGGTGCGTAATGCACGCGGCCGCCTTCGAGCGTCGGACCTTCGTGATCCACGGCCTCGGCATTCGGGGCGATCACTTCGCCGGCAATCGAACCCAGCAGGTTCAGGGCCATCTCATACTGTGACACAGCCTGGACAGCGTCAGCCGGAGCCTCGGGATGCTGGCCGGCCTCGGCAAAATTCTTCTCGCGGACAGCTACCACCTGGTCCATCTCCGGATGATGGAGATAGAAGGAAAGATTCTCGTTATCGGTATAGAAATTCATAACTACTTCAGATTATTCTTGTAACAGGCCATAAATTGCGGGATGACGGTCATCACGTCACCGACGATGGTATAATCGGCGATGGCATTGATCGGCGCGTCGGGATCGGTATTGATGCTGATGATCTTGGCGCTCTGCTCCATACCGGCACGGTGCTGGACGGCACCGCTGATGCCACAGGCGATGTAGAGTTTGGGACGCACAGTGACACCGGTCTGGCCGATCTGGCGCTCCGGTTCGGTAAAGCCGGCATCGACGGCGGCGCGGGTAGCGCCGACGCTGCCGCCGATCAGGCGGGCGAACTGGTGCAACAGTTGGAAATTCTCCTTGCTGCCCATGCCGTAACCGCCGGCGACAATGATCTGGGCACCCTTGATGTCCACCTTCCGCTCCTCGATCTCCCGGCTGAGGATCTCGACGGCCCGGTCGGCCGCATCAAGTGAAGCTTCCACGGCAACGGGAATAATCGTGCCCCGATAGGCCGCGTCGAAAATCTCTTTCTTCATCACGCCTTCGCGGACCGTGGCCATCTGCGGCCGCGTTTCCGGGCAGACAATCGTGGCGATGATGTTGCCACCGAATGCCGGCCGGATCTGAAGCAGGATATTCTCATAGGCCTTGCCCGTCTTGGGATCCTCGTGCGAACCGATCTCCAGCTGTGTGCAGTCGGCCGTCAGGCCGCAGCGCAGGAAACTGGCGATGCGCGGGGCCAGGTCGCGGCCCACGCTGGAAGCACCGAAAAGGACGATCTGCGGCTGTTCCCGCTGGATCAGTTTAGAAAGCACATCGAAATGCGGCAGGGTCCGATAGGGCGAGAGCCGGCGATCGTCGGACAAAAAGACGTCGTCCACGCCGTAAGGATACAGCGATTCGGCGGCAGCCTTCACGTCGCTGCCCAGCACGGCGGCCTGCAGGCGGCAACCCAGACGGCTGGCCAGCTGACGACCCTTGGTGCAGAGTTCCAGACTGATGTCGGCGATGGTGTTCTTCTCCGACAATTCGCAATATACTAATACGTTGTTCATCTGTTCTTGGGTTTTCGTCCTACAAAATATGCTCGCGGATCAGCGTGGCAGAAAGTTCATTCAGGGCCGCTTCGGTGGGCTCGAGTACCCTCGATTCCTTGTGCGCAAGCACCACGTTCTCAATCTTCTTCACCTTGGTCGGTGACCCTTTCATACCCAGCCGCTCCATGTCGGCGTCGATGCCGTCGGCATTCATCACACGCACTTCCTCGCCAGCCTGGCGGAACATCCGGTGAATGTTCGGGAAACGGCAGTCGGTCGCGGCCGAAGTCACCGTCACGAGAACGGGCAACTGCGCCTTGACGCACTCCGTACCGCGCTCCAGCCGACGGCGGATGGTAATCGTTCCGTCAGCAATATCAAGCAGTTCCTCCGCATACGTAACCTGCGGAATCTCCAGTTTCTCAGCCACCTGCGGTCCCACCTGGGCGGTATCGCCGTCAATGGCCTGACGACCGCCGAAAATGAGGTCCACCGGGCCCAGCTGGCGGATCAGTTGTGAGAGCGCATACGAAGTGGCCAGCGTGTCGGCGCCGGCGAAACGCATGTCGCTCAGCACGATTCCATCGTCGGCTCCGCGGCTGCGCGCATCGCGGATGATTTCGGCGGCGCGGGGCGGGCCCATCGTCACCACGGTGACAGTGGATCCAGGTACCCGGTCCTTGACCTGCAGTGCCATCTCCAGGGCCTTGAGGTCTTCGGGATTGAATACGGTAGGCAGTGCGGCCCGGTTCACGGTACCGTCTGCATTCATGGCGTCGGCCCCGACATTGTGCGTGTCAGGCACCTGCTTCGCCAAAACTACAATCTTATATGACATATTGATTATCACTATACTAATAGATATTTAATTGATAGCTAACCCGCCGTCGCAACTGATGACCTGTCCCGTCACGTAGCCGGCCAGGTCACTGGCCAGGAAAAGAGAGACGTGCGCCACGTCGGTGTCAAGGCCGCCACGATGCAGCGGAATCTGCTTCATCCAATCCTTGCGGACCTCCTCGCTCAACTGCTGCGTCATCGGCGTTTCGATAAAGCCAGGAGCGACGGCGTTGCAACGGATGCCACGCGAACCGAGCTCCTTGGCAATGGAGCGCGTAAAACCGATGATGCCAGCCTTCGAGGCGGCATAATTGCACTGACCCGCATTACCGTTCAGGCCCACGATTGAGCTGATGTTGACAATCGAGCCGCTGCGCTGCTTCATCATCATCGGCGCAAAGGCCTTCGTATAGTTGAACACCGAGCGAAGATTGACCTCCATCACCAGATTCCAGTCCTCGACACTCATGCGGAGGATGAGTTGGTCGCGGGTGATGCCGGCATTGTTGACCAGAACGTCGAGACGGCCGTAGTTCTCGGCCACCCATGCGGCCACTTCCTGCGCCTGCGCAAAATCCGAGGCGTTCGAAGCCAGGAAATCAGCCCGTACACCCTTGGCACGAAGTTCGGCTACCAGGGCGTCGCTCTGTTCGTTCTGCTTGAGATCCGTAAAGATGATATTCGCGCCTTCCTCAGCAAAGAGGAGCGCATGGCTGCGTCCGATTCCGCGCGAAGCGCCGGTAATCAACGCGGTTTTATTTTCTAAGAGTTTCATGCATTTTCGGGTTTATCGGCCAACATGAAGATGAGATTGCCTTTGGCGCAAAGTTTCCCTTCGACGCGGGCTTCCGCATCGATGAAGAAGGTCAAGCCACGGCGGTTTGCGATCCGGGAGGTCACAGTGATCAGGTCGCCGGGACGCACCTGGCTCTTGAAACGCACATTGTCCAGACCCGCATAGAAAGTCAGGCGCCCGGGCAGAACATCCAGCAGCAACGCGCAACTGCACTGGCCCATGATCTCGCACAACACGACGCCCGGAACGACCGGATAGCCGGGAAAATGTCCCTGCAGAAAGAATTCATCGCCCCGGACCTGATAATGACCGGTTGCGATCTCCCCTTCTTTAGAAATGTCATCGACCAGCAACATCGGCTCGCGATGCGGGAGGTAGTTCTTGAGTTCTTCTCTATCCATTTTCATGATCTTATAATAATTCCATTAAAACTTGCGCAGCGCCACACAGGCATTCTGGCCGCCGAAGCCGAAGGAGTTGCTGATGGTCAGCGCGGCGTCGTAATCGCGGGCGACATGCGGCGTATAGTCGAGATCGCATTCCGGATCCGGTTCGTCAAGATGGATGGTCGGCGCCACTTTTCCCGTCTGCAGCGTCTTCGCACAGATGAGCAACTCAATGGCACCTGTGGCGCCCAGCATGTGCCCGGTCATCGACTTGGTACTGCTGATGACCGCCTGGCGGGCCGCTTCCAAACCGAAAGCCTGCTTGATGGCCAGTGTTTCGGCCTTGTCGTTGAGCGGAGTGCCGGTGCCATGCGCATTGATGTACACTTTCTCCCCTTCCCGGTATCCAGCCTCTTCCAGCGCCCACTTGATGCAGTTGGTCGCACTCTTGGCGTCGGCGCGGGGAGCCGTATAATGATAGGCATCGCAACTGTTGCCGTAGCCGCACACTTCGGCATAGATGTGTGCGCCGCGACGGCGGGCGATGTCATAATCTTCCAGAACCATGATCCCGGCGCCCTCCCCGATGACGAAACCCTTGCGGCGGGCATCGAAAGGCAGCGAAGCCGCCATCGGGTCCTCACTCGTCGTGAGGGCCTTGCTGTTGGCGAAACCGGAGATGGCAATCTCACAGACCGCGGCTTCGGCACCGCCGGTAATCATCGCATCGGCACGTCCTTCGCGGATCATCCGGTAGGCTTCGCCAATGGAATGCGTACCCGTCGCACAAGCCGTAACGACAGGCAAGTTGGGGCCTTCGGCATGGAAGAGGATGGCCACGTTGCCCGAAGCGATATTCGCAATCATCTCCGGGATGAAAAGCGGGGACACGCCACGGGAACCATTCTCCAGCATGGAAGAATGCTCCCGGCAGAGGGTCTGGATACCGCCGACTCCCGAGCCGATGGCACAGCCCAGCCGGGTAGAATCCACATCCTTGCCGACTTCCAGACCGCTGTCGCGCATGGCCTGCTTCGCAGCGGCCAGCGCATAAAGGGCATAGCGGTCGTTGTGACGGATCATGGGACGATCGATCCCGAAATCCTCCGGTTTGAAATCCTTCACTTCCGCGGCGATCTTGACGGGCAGGCCGCTCGCGTCGAACGAGCGGATGAAGTCGATGGCACAACGGCCGTCGAGCAGCCCGTTCCACAAGGTCTCCACACTGTTGCCTAAGGGGGATATGCACCCAAGGCCGGTAATGACAACACGTTTCATGGCTACTTATATTGAATTTCAGACCACTTCATCAAAGCTGCCCCGGTCACGAATCCGCCACCGAAAGCACTCAAGAGCAGCGTAGCACCGTTCTTGAGCCGTCCGGCCCGCGAGAGTTCGTCCATCAGGATACCGATGCTGGCCGAAGATGTATTGCCGTAATGCTGGATATTGGTGGGGAATTTCTCTTTGGGCTGTTCCAGATGCTGACGGATGCACTCGATGATGCGCATGTTCGCCTGGTGAAGCAGGAACATGTCGATGTCGGCGCCAGTCAGGCCGTTTCTTCCCAGCAGGGCGTCCACATCCCGGATACTGGCCTCCACGGCCAGCCGGAAGACTTCGCGGCCTTCCATGACCAGCGGGGTCGTCTTTTCTTCCACGCGGTCATAAGGTGTGGGTTCCAGCGAGCGTTTGTAATACATCACGTCGGTATGGGTATCGCCGGTGAGCCGGAAATCGATGAATCCTTCGCCTTCCGTGACGACCAGCGCCGCTGCCCCGTCGCCGAAAAGCACCGAGGTCGCCCGGTCATGCCAGTCACAGAAACGCGACGGCTGCTCGGCGGCGACGATCAAGATCTTCCGGGCACGGTTTGTCTTGAGAAACGCGTCGGCCATGTCGAGGGCATAGACCAGTCCGGCGCAAGCGCCGTTCAGGTCGAATGTGGGGCAACAGCAGCCCAGCGGGCCCAGAATGATGCTGCCCAGCGAAGGCGACACATAACTGTTGGCTACATTTGAGCAGATCAGATAGTCGATATCTTCGGGACGGACACCCGACGATTCGAGAGCGGCACGTCCGGCCTTCATGGCCAGTTCCCGCAGGGTTTCGGTGCTCAGCAGCCGGCGTTCATGAATGCCCGTCCGGGTCGTGATCCAGCTGTCGCTTGTATCCAGAAAACCGGCCAGCATGTCGTTGGTCACGGATTTTTCGGGAAGTGCACTGCCTGTTCCAATGATTTTCATACGATATATCTCTTTTTGTCCGCCTGGGCGGATTTTCCTTTTAATGCTTTTTTTTGTAAATTTGGCGACTAAAACGAACTGTCTTGGAAGCACCTAAATATTTATTACACAGAACTTTCCTCTTACAATCCGTCATATTCGTCGTCGGGTTCTCCTTCATCTTCCTGCTTACCTACCACCCCTTTTCCTCGACCGTCTGGATCGGGCTGGGCTCCGAGGTACTGCTGCCGACGATTCTCTTTTACCTGTCGGGCGTCGGCATCCTGCTTGTCAGCAAAGTGGGGCTGATGCTCTACCAGTTGCGGCACACAGTCTCAGTCCGCAAGTACCTTTTCTGGTTCCTGGGCGAGTTCATCGCCATCGCCGTCATCTATCTGCTCTATACACGGCATTGGTTCGAAACCGATATTCCGATCACTTTCCGGCTGGTCGCCCATACCTCCCTGTGTGTAGGCATGATCCTGGCAATCCCCTATGTCATTTTCACGCTGATTGCCGGAAACCGGGCCAAGGATGAAGAAATCAATGCCTTGAAACTCCAGCAGGAAGCGGAGAAACCCGTCCACGCGTCAGACCTGATCCATTTCTACGATTTCAGCGGCAACCTGAAACTTTCCGTTTCAGCCGGCAGCATCTATTACATCGCTTCGCAGGACAATTATGTCGAAATCCGGTATGAACTGGGAGGCCAACTGCTCAATTACCTCATGCGCTGCCGCACAACCCGGCTTGAAAAACAGTTGGAAGGCACTTCCCTGATCCGGTGTCACCGTTCCTATATTGTCAATATGGACAATGTGACCCAGCTCAAGCGCGAAGGATCCCGCGCATTCCTGGTCTTGTCACATCCGGAAGCCAGGAAGATTCCAGTTTCCCAAAGCTACTACAAGGCAATCACGGAACAATTGGACCGGATCGCCTCGTAGTCCCGCCCGGGATTATTTAAGGTGAGCGGCAATGTATTCGATGGCATCGCCGACGCTCTTGATGCCCATGGCGTCTTCATCGGAGATCTTCAGATCAAACTCCTTCTCGAAGTCCATGATCAGTTCGACCGTGTCGAGCGAGTCGGCACCCAGATCCATCGTGAAGCTGGCAGCCGGCGTGACTTCTTCTTTCGGAAGACCAAGTTTGTTGGAGATGATGTTGACGACTTTCTCTTCGATTGCAGTTTTTTCCATTTTTTCAGATTTTAATAATTATCGCCGCAAAGGTACGCACCCTCCCCCGCATTTGGAAGCCCCGGGGACGTGATTGTGGCGAAATCGGCCGATTCAGGGGCGAATTGAGGCATTTTGTGGCGAATTACGGCCGTTTTTTTCTTATATTTGTTGGTTGTAATACCGAAAAGAATCGAGATGAAACGCCTCCTGACCTACCTTCTTTGCGCGCTTTTCGCGCTCAGTTGCACCAAGCCCGCCCCGCAGACACCGCCCCCGGCAGCGCCCGAGCGGGAAGATGAAAACGGCCTGGCCATGGCCACCCTTTCCGTCATCAACATGCGCGAAAACCCCGACTATGCAGCGGAACTCGGCACGCAGGCCCTGATGGGCACGCCCGTGAAAGTCCACTACCATGACAACGATTACTGGGTCAATATCGAGACACCCGACGGCTACAAGGCCTGGGTCAACGACATGGCCATCGTCCCCATCGACCAGGCCCGGCTCGATGCCTGGAAAGCATCGAAACGCGTCGTCGTCACGGCTTACTATACCTTCTTCTTAGATGCTCCCAAGCCTAACGCCGGTCATGTCAGCGACGCCGTCTGGGGCGACATTGTGGAAGTCATCGGCACTTCCGGCAAGTTTATCAAAGTCAAATTGCCGGACGGCCGCGAAGCCTTCGTGCCCGCCGCCGACGTGATGGACTTCAAGCAATGGGTCGGCAGCCGCAAGGCCGTCATCCCCGCCGACGCGCCGAAGGCGACCGTCGAGCAGGCCCGCCGCCAGATTATCGAAACCGCCAAGGCTTTCCTCGGCGTACCGTACCTGTGGGCCGGCACTTCCATCAAGGGCGTGGACTGCAGTGGTTTCTCCAAAACCGTCTATTTCCTCAACGGCTACATGCTGCTGCGGAACGCCTCGCAGCAATACAAGACCGGCGAACCCGTGGACGTGTCGCAGGGGCTCGACAATCTCCAACCCGCCGACCTGGTCTTCTTCGGTCGGGAAGCCACGGCCGAGAAGCCGGAACGCATCTCACACGTGGCCATCTACCTGGGTGACGGCAAGATCATCCACTCCTCCATGCTGGTGCGCATCAACAGCCTCATTGAAGGCGAACCGGATTATTACAGCCGCAAACCCATCCGCGCTTGCCGCATCATCGGCAATCAGGACTGCGGGAAAGGCGTGGTCTCCATCGCCAACAGCGGCGTATACTTTTAGCCGTCATGCCCGGCTTGACCGGGCATCTCGCGCATTTGACCGTCATGCCCGGCTTGACCGGGCATCTGCAAGATTCATATTTTAAACATATACTACCATGAGCGATCGCAGAACATTCCTCAAGACTGCGGGCCTGCTGACGGCCGGCGCCGCACTCTGGCATCCTTCGCAACTCTTCGCCAGGAGCGCCGGGGCCGCTAAAAAGAAATCAGGCAGCAAGAAGCTCGAACTGGCCTGGGAAGACTTCCAGGGCATCATGAAGTTCACCTTCACGATCTCGGGTTCGTCCCGCACCACCACGCCCATCGTCATTACCCGCCTTACCTGGGACGGCTACGAGGGTTACGGAGAAGCCGCCATGCCGCCGTACTTGGGCGAGACGCAGGCCTCCTGCCACGAATTTTACAAGAAGGTCGTCGATAACATCCTGCCGAAATTCGACAACCCGTTCCAAATCGAAGACATCATGGCGGCCGTCGACAAGATCACGACCAACAACACCGCCGCCAAGGCCTCGATCGACATCGCCCTGCACGACCTGGTGGGCAACATCTTCGGCCAGCCGTGGTGGAAGATCTGGGGATTCAATCCCAAAGATGCACCTTACACCTGCTACACCATCGGTTATGACGCTTCCGACGAGATGGTCAACACCAAGATTGAGGAAGCCTCCTGGAACAAGATTATCAAGGTGAAACTCGGCATGAGCGAAGCTGAGGACAAACGCATGATCAACCTCATCCGCGCCCGCGACCAGCGGCCCATCGTGATTGATGCCAACCAGGGCTGGAAAGACAAATACTACGCCCTCGACATGATCCACTGGCTCGCCGAACGCGGCGTCGAGATGATCGAGCAGCCAATGAGCAAGCTGATGCTCGACGAGACCGCCTGGATCACCGAACGAAGCCCGCTCCCCGTGATGGCCGATGAAAGCTGTCAGCGCATCTATGATATCCCGCGTCTGAAAGGCGCCTTCCACGGCATCAACATCAAGTTGATGAAGTGCACCGGCCTTTGGGAAGCCCGCCAGATGATTACCATGGCCGAGCAGAACCACATGAAACTCATGGTCGGCTGCATGACTGAAACCTCGGTGGCCATCTCCGCCGCCGCCCAGATCTCTCCGAAAGTCATCTGGGCCGACCTCGACGGCAACTACCTCCTGGGCAACGACTGCTTCGACGGCATGAAACTCGTCGACGGCCGCATCACCCTCGAAGACAAGCCCGGTCTCGGCCTGAGCAAGAAACCGGGCATCATCAGCATTTAAAGAAGTCTTACTGGGCTTGCCCCTGGGAGCGCCATCCTCATTAGGCCCTCTCAGCGAGGACGGCAACCCAAAAAACAATATCCCATCCTCAAACTGACAGTCGTATGAGGATGGGATTTCTTTTTGCCACTCCGTTGCAGCGCAAAAAACGTTGATTACTTCTTGCGGTAATAGACTTGATTGAAGCTGACAATGTTGCGCGTCGCGGGATCGTAGAAGAAGATGCAGCGCGTTTGGGCGTCGACTTCTACTTCACCTTCATAGATGCGGTTGCCGCGGATGGCGAAGGAAGTCTCATAATCACCGTTTTCATAGATCCAGCGCATTTGGCCGTCTTCCGTCAGGACAAACCGGGAATCGACGGTGCCGTCTTCATTGTAGCTTTCGTAGGTGCCGGCCACTTCG
>JAEEGK010010535.1_pt1 | contig 21301 bp, 18 predicted proteins | sample 8958771 | NCBI WGS metagenome assembly JAEEGK01 (sample SAMN16246547, study PRJNA631951) | gut metagenome | biome: gut microbiome; feature: rumen; material: SC-attached | host: Bos | place: Iran: Karaj | collected 2018-10 | reverse complement strand
TACGTCGCCCGTCTTCAAATATTCGTAAGTCGGCATTTCAAAGAGGATCGGCTTCAGCGCGCGGTAATCGATCTTCCCGTTCTCGCCCAGCACGCTTTCGTCGGCGAAGGTGTGAACGATCTCCGCCACGAAGCTCTCGAAGCCTTCCGTCTCGTAAACGTCCACGACGCGGCATTCCATCGTGAGCGGCGACGCGGAAAGCAGCGGCGCTCCCGTCTCGCCCGCGGTGCAGTCGAACACGCCGGACTTGTCCGCCTTCGCGCCGCTGACCTTGCCGACGTAAGAGGCCGCCGGGAGCAGCTCCTCCGTGACGATGTTCAGCGAAAATGCTTTGTTTTCCTTCACGCCCTTGTTCGTGTAGTGGGGCTTCGCCATGCTGACCATCACGCGGTCATGGCCGATGATGCCCACATGTCCGGCCAGGAGCCAGTTCGCCTTGCCGTCCACCATCGCGCCGACCACTACCAGCGGCGTCGGGTACAATGCCAGCACACTGCCTATATCTTTTTTCACAGCTAATCCCTCCTAATCCTTCGGCGCGTTTTTCATCCAGACCTGCGCGTCGCGCTTTGCCGTTTTAGTATTTTGCGCCATGACGCCCACCAGCGGGTGCGGCGTGTAAAGCTCTTCCAGATAGGAAATATCTTCCTCCTCGAGCCGCAGCCCGACGGCGTTCACGGCGCCGTCCACATGGCTTGCTTTCGTGGCGCCCACCACCGGCGACGTCACCTTCGTCAGCAGCCACGCCAGAGAGATTTCCGTCATGGTCACATGATATTTATCCGCCAGCTTCGCCACGCGGTCTATGATCTTTTCGTCCGCCGCCGCCGTGCCGTCGTATTTCAGTTTCGCGTAGCTGTCCTCCCGCAGCCGTTTGGAGGATTCGCCCGGTTTTCGGGAGAGCCGTCCGCTGGCGAGGGCGCTGTACGGCGTCATGGCGATATTGTCTTCCTCGCAGAAGGGCGCCATTTCCCGCTCTTCCTCGCGGAACAGCAGATTGTAATGGTTCTGCACGGAGATGAATTTCGTGAAGCCTTCCTTTTCGGCCAGCGCGTTGGCCTTCGCCAACTGCCACGCGTAGCAGTTGGCGATGCCGATATAGCGGACCTTTCCTGCCTTCACCACGCGGTGCAGTCCGTCTAAGATGTCATGGATGGGCGTCTGGTAGTCCCACATGTGATAGATATACAGGTCCACATAGTCCATGCCCAGATGGGACAGGCTCAGGTCCAGCTGCTTCTCGATATGCTGCTGTCCGGTCACGCCGTCCTCGATTTCCTTTGTGGCGCGCGGGAGAAATTTCGTCGCCACGACCACTTCGCCGCGTTTCGCGAAATCCCGGAGCGCTCGTCCCAGATATTCTTCGCTGGTGCCGTTTTGATAGGCGATGGCCGTGTCGAAGAAATTCACGCCCGCGTCAAGCGCGCGGCGGATGATGCCCCGCGAGGCCGTCTCGTCCACCGTCCAGCTGTGCTGTCCCGTCGCCGCATTCCCAAGCCCCATGCAGCCGAGGCAGATGCGGGAAACCTTCAGCGCCGACGCGCCAAGTTGTGTGTATTCCATAAGGCCGCCTTTATTTCTTTTCCGCCATGAACTTCGGTAGCAGCTTTCCGCCGACGCCCCAGTTTTCCGGCTCGTTTTCCTCGATCAGCACATAAAACGCCGAAGCGGGCATTCCCAATGTCTCGCTGGCGACGCGGGTGAAGCCTTCCACCAATTTCTCCTTCTGCTCCGTCGTCGCTTTCGCGGTCTTCATTTCGATGAACGGCATTGTCTTTTCCTCCTGTCATGCAAGCAATTTTTTCGCATTTTCCGTATAGAATCGGCCCAACTGTCCGCGCTGCGCCAGCACTTCGTCCAGCGCTTTCTTGCGCTGCAGCACGATGGGCGCCAGCACATACGGGTAATCGCTGCCATAGACGATATGATGCTCGTCCGTGATCCGAAGCAGCATATCCATCTGGTCGGGCGTCGGGTCCCCCGCGAGGTCGAACCAAAGATGCTTCATGCCCGCTTCCATATCGACGGGTTCCATCCTGCCCATGGCCGAAAGCAGGCGGAACATGCCGCCCGCGCGGCTCTTCATATAGGGCAGGAACGAGCCGCAATGAGGCACTACGAGGCGGATGCGCGGAAATTTTTCCAGCGTCCGGTTCGCTAAGAGATTCACCACCGCCCGGGTGGTGTCCGCCGGATATTCATAGAGCGCCATGACGCCGCCCGTGACCACGCCCTCCCTCGGCAGGCTCCGTGCGGGGCTGGGATGCAGGATCACCAGAGCGCCGCGCTTGTCAAGCTCCGCAAACACGGGATCGAAGCTCGGGTCCCCGAGATAGACGCCGTCGCTGTTGGACGCGACCTTCACGCCCAGCGCGCCGAGACGCTCCGCCGCGTAACGGATTTCCTCCAGCGCGCCCTCGACGTCGGGCAGGGGCAGCGCCGCGACGAAGCCGAATTTCTCCGGATGCTTTCGGCAGAACGCGGCGTATTCCTCATTGACCGCCCGCGTGACCTCGCGGGCAAGTCCCGCGTCGCCATGATAGGTGTGCGGCGTCGGCATGGACAGCACGGCGTAGTCGAGACCCGCGTCCGCCATGAATTGCAGATGCGCCTCTTCCGACCACTGCGGAATGGGAAAGCCTTCCTCCGCCACGACGTCGATGCCGAGGCGTTTCAGCCCGTCGACATAAGACGGCAGCATCGCGTGGGCGTGAAAATCCACGCGCCGCCCCATTTTCCCGCCTGCCGCCGCCAGCGTCGGAAATTTTCCCAGGAACGCCGACGCAGCCGCGGCGCCGGTCAGCTTCAAAAACGCCCGCCGGTTCATGCAGTCACCTCATTTCAGTTTCGCGTACTCCGCCGGGTCCACCGGCTCCAGCCATTCCGTCGAGACGCCTTCGCCGGACAGCATGACGGAAAGATGCTGCATCATATTGTTCGGCCCCGCGCCGTGCCAGTGCTTCGTGCCCTCGGGAATCGTCACCACCGTGCCGGGCAGGATTTCCTTCGGCTCCTCGCCCCAGATCTGGTAGTAGCCGCGCCCCGACTCGCCGACGAGAATCTGGCAGGTGCCGTGATGGATATGCCAGTGGTTGATGGTGCCCTTCGTGAAGGTCACATTCGCCACGCCGATCTTGTCGCTGGCCAGCGGCGCGAGGAAAGTCTTGCCCGTGAAATATTTATCGTAGTTGACATTCGGCGAGCCGATGGCAAAAATCGTGCCGGCTTCTTTGCCAAGCTCCGCCTTGACTTCATCCACGGCGGGATAGCCTTCCGCCGCCTCCGCCGCGTCGGCGACGCCGCCGAAGGTCGTCAGCCCCGCCGCGAGAACGCCCGCCAGCGCCGCCAGTTTCATTTTCTTCGTCCAAGTTTTCATTTTCTTCATCGTCCTTTCTGTTGTTTGCCGTTCTCGGCCTGCCATATCAAATAATCGACCTTGTCCAAGATTTGCTGCCGCCGGTGCAGCTCGTCCATCAGCCGTCCCCGCTGTCCCCGGAGAATTCGCGCCCGCGCCGCTTCCGTGCCGGAGCGCGCCGAAAGCTCCATATAGCGGCGAACGTCCGACGGATCGAATCCCGCGTTTTCCAGAAGCGAAGAAAGCCCCGCGTTCGCCTCCGTTTTTTTCAATCGCATCACGCTCCTTTGTTTCGCCCGAAAAAATACGGGCGAGTCGTTTTCCCGGCTTCGCCCACAGTATAAAATCATTTTTGCAAGTTTGTCTAATACCTATTTTTTATGCGCAACTATGCTCAAAAAGCATGCTCGTTTTTCTGCAATATATCGTGCATCAGTTATGCCTAAATCGTATAGATGAATATAACTTTTAAGTATTAGACATAAATCTTGTCGCTCTATATAATTTCCAATAGGAATACTTCTCAACCAAGAACAGGGGGCATCTCTATGAGCGAATTGACGAGACGAGATTTCATCAAGCTGGCGGGCGCGGCGGCGGCCATGACCGCGCTGCCGGGCAGTGTCGGAGCGGCGGGAAAGAACGAGAGCGGCCAGGCCTCGGCGAAAAAGCCGGGCACGGGCGGCGACAAATATCTCCCTTACGACAAGCGGACCGGCCCGGAGGCTTTCGTCTATTTCACCCGCGACCTTTCGGCGGCGGGACTCTTGAAAGTCTTTGACCGCGTGAAAGGCGTTCTCGCCGGGAAGATTGCCGTCAAGCTCCACACCGGCGAACCGGAGGGGCCGAACATCATTCCCCGTCCGTGGGTCAAGGAGCTTTTAGCCGAGCGCCTGCCGAACGCCGTCATCGTCGAGACGAACACCTACTATGATTACGGGCGCTACACGACGGAAAATCATCGGAAAACCCTCGAAACGAACGGCTGGACCTTCGCGCCCGTGGACATCATGGACGCCGAAGGCACCGCGCTGCTTCCCGTGCCGCACGGCAAGTGGTTCAAGGAAATGTCCGTCGGCAAGAATCTTTTGAACTACGATTCGTTCCTTGCGCTGACCCATTTCAAGGGGCACACCATGGGCGGCTTTGGCGGCTCGGACAAGAATATCGGCATCGGCTGCGCGGACGGGCGCATCGGCAAGAAATGGATTCACACCTATGAGGGCAAAGACCAGTGGAGCATCAGCAAGGAAGAATTCATGGAACGCATGACCGAATCCACCCAGGCGACGATTTCTTACTTTGCCCACAAGACCGCATTCATCAACGTCATGCGGAACATGAGCGTGGACTGTGACTGCGCGGGCACGGGCGCCGCTCCGGTGGTGACGCCGGACGTCGGCATCGTCGCGTCCTTCGACATCCTCGCGGCGGATCAGGCCTGCGTCGATATGGTCTACGCGCTGCCGGAAGAGAGCCGCCACGACCTCGTGGAGCGCATCGAAAGCCGGCACGGTCTGCGCCAGCTTTCCTACATGAAGGAAATGGGCATGGGCAACGACCGGTATCACCTGATCGACATTGACAACGGCGACGCCGAGATTACCGTGAAGGAAGCCGTAAAAGGCATCAGCGGCAAATGGGTTTACGACGGGCAATAAGAAGAGCGAATAGAAAACGTCCCGGTTCTGTGAAGAGCCGGGACGTTTTTTGTGCGTCTGTATCGAAAATTATTCCACGAACTTTTCCCGCATGAAATCCAGGAACCGTCCCGCCGCGCCGAAGGTCGGCTGGAAGCGTTTCCACGCCAGCACCACGGTGGAGGTCAGCGGCGGATCGAAGGGGCGGAAGGCAAACTGCGCCGGATCGTAATGGCACACCGCGCCCTCGATGGTGATGGCGTCGGCAAAGCCGCTTTCCACCAGCGGCAGCGAATTGTCCACGAGGTTGTGGCACGCAAAGATTTGCAGCTCCGTCATGTCGCCCAGCCAATGCTCGACCTCCTTGCGGACGGAAAGCCGCCCCGTATTGATGAGCCGCCGCCCTGCGAGATCCTGCCGCCGGATCTTCTTCTTTTTCGCCAGCTCGCTGCCCGCACGTGTGAGCACGCCCCAGTTTTCCTTCGTCGGCAGGCGGAAGTAATCGTAATGGGCGACGTCGATGGGTTCCTGCAGCAGCGCGAAATCTAAAAGCCCCGCGTCCAGACGCTCCCGGAGCGTGTCCGCGCTGTTCGTGTAAATCTCATACTGCACCTTCGGATAGCGCAGGGAAAACTCCTCCAGCGTGCGGATGACCTCCGAGCCCGCCGCATAGACGCCGCTGCCGATGGCCAGCGTCCCGCCTATGTCCTCGGCGTGGCGGAAATCCGCCTCGATGCGGTCGACGAGCGCCACGGCTTCCTCCGCCCGATGGCGAAGCATCACGCCCGCCTCGGTCAGGGCCAGCCTGCGCCCACGCTCGAAAAGCGGCTGCCCCAGCTCTGCCTCCAGCTCGGCGAGCTGCCGTGAGAGCGTGGGCTGGGTCAGATGCAGCGATTCCGCCGCCCGTGAAATATTCTGCTCCCGCACCACCGCTAAAAAATACCGAAGTACTCGAATCTCCATCGTTGGCCGCCTTTCTTAGCGTAAAATTCAGAGAAGTTGTCCGTTGATTTTGTTTCATGGCGTTCTCGGTTCTTTTATCATATCACACCTTAAAAAATTTCCACAAGGCGTTAAGGGGAAGCATACTATCATGCCGACAGGGGGAATCTCGTGAAGCGCGAGTATACATGGAAAAAAGTTGCCGTTTTTCTTGTCAGGGAAGGCTTTGAAGTGATAAAATAGAAAGGTAGGGATTCAATAAGAACGCATAAAGGGGAGATTGTATGGTCGTGGAATAGAGCGTGATTCTGTTCCTCGGCCATTTTTTCATGCGAAGGGTATGGAGCGTGTGGTGAAATGAAGCGTTATTTTATGATGGGCATGGCGATCGTGTTGGCGCTTTCGCTGGGCGCGATTTTCTATGGCGCGTGGCTCAACGAGCGCGGCGAGTTTCAGATTGCGCGGCGCATGAAGGAACGGTCGGTTCTGCTTCGGGGCACGCGGGTCGCGATGCGCCCGATTCGTCCGCGGATTTCGATGAACGTGGTGAATCTTGATACGAATACGATGGCGGACGCCGTTGCGCTGGTCGAGGGGCGCGTTACGGCGTGCCTTGCGCCGAAGGGCAGCTTTGTCCGGCAGGGCGACACGATTTTCGTTTTGGAGAACGAAAATATCCCGCTGCAAATCCAGGAAGCGGAGTCGAATATCTTGCAGGCCCAGGCTAATCTCCGGCGGGCGGAGAACAATTACCACCGCTATCAGATCCTGAAAGCCAGCGACGCGGCGTCGGCGCAGCAGTACGACGACGCGGAGGCGACTTACTATTCGGCGGAGGCGGCGCTCCAGGTCGCGGAGTCAAAGCTGGGCCAGCTTCGCGTGCAGGAATCGCGGCAGTCGGTCGCCGCGCCCATCGACGGCAAGGTACTGGTGCTGTACCGCCAGCAGGGCGCTTATGTGCAGAGCGGTACGGCGCTCGCGCTGGTGGGGAATTTCGATTATCTCTATTTCACGACGCCGGTGCAGGACAAGGACGCCCGCTATCTCTCCATCGGGCAGGAAGCGGATTTGGTCTTCCAGAGCAAAGATTTCAAGAAGGTTTACGGTACGGATTACGCGGCGGGAAATCTCGGCAGCCAGCAGACTTTCACTGCGGCCATCGCGGAAATCCGGCCTCCGGTTTCCGAGCCTGCCGCTATACGAAACGTCCTCTGGCAGGTCGATAACCGTTCCGGGCTTTTGGAGCCGCAGACCTACGGCGGAGTGAGTTTCAAGGCGCGCCGGAGCCACGACGCGCTGGTGGTGCCGCTTTCGGCGTTGACGGATAACGATAAAGACACGGTCTTCGTCGTGAAGGAGGACAATACGGTGGAACGGCGCGAGGTCAAGGCGGGGACGGACGACGGAACGTACATCGAGATTCTGTCCGGGTTGTCCGAAGGCGAGATCGTGGTGACCAGCGGCACGGAAGGGCTGAGCGACGGGGAACATGCCGAAGTCATGTTGGAGGATATGGAGGGAGTGAGCAAGGCGCGATGAACGACAATATATTCAATCGGGCGGCGCTCGACAAACTGCGCTCTCCGGAAAAGCTCGACACGATGATTCGCATCACCGGCCCCGTGGGCTGGATGGGGCTGGCGTCCGTCGCGCTGCTTTGTTTCGCCATCGTGCTTTGGTCGTTTTACGGCTCCTTCACGGACAAGGCGGAGGGCTGCGGGTTGATTATGGATTCGGCGGGCATTGTGAGCATTACGCATCCGGTGGCGGGCAAGCTGACCGCCGTGCACGTCCAGACCGGGGACAGGGTTTACAAAGGGATGCTCGTCGCCCACATGGATCAGCCGGAGCAGTCGGCGGACACGCGCATGGCGCAGTACGGGACGGAGCTTGCGACGAACGACCGGGACGTGATGGGACGCGTTTATCAGTATGACGCGAAGCGGCATCAGCAGACGGCGCGGGAGGAGATTTACTGCGACTATGACGGCGTGGTGGACGAAGTGATGGTGGCCGAGGGCACTCTGGTTCCGGCGGGAAGCCCGATTTGCTCCGTGCGCCTGACGCAGAACCGAGACGATTTGACCGGCGTTTTCTATATCCCCGTGGACAAGGGCAAGCGGGTGGAGCCGGGCATGACGATTCAGCTCGCGCCGAACGGCGTGGACGTGACGCAGACGGGCAGCTTGATCGGCGTAGTGAAGAGCGTTTCCCAGTATCCGATTTCCGCCGAGGGCGTGAGAAAAGGCCTCGGCAACTCCCAACTGGCGCAGTACGTGCTGTCAAAGGGCGGCGGCGCGGCGGTGGAAGTGAAGTTCGACCTCGTGAAGGATGAGAGTTCCGAGTCCGGGTATCTGTGGACTTCCGTGGTGGGAAAGCATCGCCCGATTACGGCAGGCAGCTTCTGCACCGGTTCCATCGTCATCGAGCGCGAGCCGCCGATTGAAAAGGTGTTTTACAAGATCAGTCAATGGTTGAGAAGCAGGTAAGAGGTTCTTGCAGCAAGAATTTTTACTGTATAGTGTCAAATTTATGCTTAAATTTTGTTAATCTTGCCTTCCCCTTTGGGGAAGGTGGCGCCGAAGGGCGACGGATGAGGTTTTGCAGTGCAGTAGTCCATGTAAGCATATCGTTACGAAGACCTCACCCACCGCTAAAGCGGTCCCCCCTCCCCATAGGGGAGGGCAAGGTTGCGCTTTAACAAAGATTTGCAGGGGCAAGGGAATTCTATGGAATTTACGGAAAGAATACGGCAGTTTTTCTTTGGCGCCCAGCGCGTCAAGACGCCGACTGTGCTCCAGATGGAGGCGACGGAGTGCGGCGCGGCGTCGCTGGCCATGGTGCTTGCCTACTACGGCAAATGGCTTCCGCTGGAAAAGCTGCGGCATGAGTGCGGCGTAACCCGCGACGGCGTCAACGCGAAAAATATCCTGCGCGCGGCGCGGCGGCTCGGCTGCACGGCCAAAGGTTTCGCGGGCAAGCCCGAAGTGCTCCGGAAGAAGGAATACCCGTTGATCCTCTTTTGGGAGTTCAACCATTTCGTGGTCTTGGAGGGCGTCGAGAACGACACCGCTTATTTGAACGACCCCGCGATGGGACGGCGGCAGGTTTCGTGGGAGGAGTTCCTTTCCTCCTATACCGGCATTTATCTCAATATCCGCCCCGGCGAGGAATTCGTGCAGGAGGGCCACCGCTATAACGTGGCGAAGGCCGTCGCCGAGAAACTCGCCGAAGACAAATGGGCGATTCTTTTCGTGCTGATATTAGGGCTTTGCATGATCGTGCCCGGCCTCGCCGTGCCGGTGATGAACCAGATTTTCATCGACGACGTGTTTTCGATGAAGCACCCCGATTGGACGATAAAGCTCCTATGGGCGATGGCGGCGGCGGCGGTCATGTCCGGCGTCATGAACGCCATGCGGGCGGCGGTGTTGACCTATTGGCAGAAGAAGCTGACGCTGGCGGATTCCTCCTCGTTCTTCTGGCATGTGCTCCGGCTGCCGGTGACGTTCTTCCAGCAGCGTTACGCGGCGGACGTGGCGTCCCGCATCCAGTTCAACGAATCCAACGCCGAGGTGCTTTCCGGGCAGGCGGCTACCGCGCTGCTGGACTTTTTCATCGCGCTGTTTTTCCTCGGACTCTTGGTGCAGTACAGCGTGCCGCTGACTCTGGTGGGAGTCTCCGTCAGCTTCGTCAATCTGGCGGTGCTCCTCTATATGCGGCGTAACATGACGGACCTGACCATGCGCATCCAGCAGGAAAAAGGCAAGGAATACGGCGTGCTGATGAACGGCCTGATGATGATAGAAAGCGTCAAGGCGAGCGGCTGCGAAGGCGATCTGTTCTCGAAATGGTCGGGCTATGCCGCAAAAGCCCTCGTCGCCAATCAGGAAATGCAGCTCTGGTCTACGAAGGTGCGTCTCCTGCCGACGCTCCTTGCGGGACTCTCGGGGGCGCTGGTGATGACCGTCGGCGGCTTTTCCATCATGGAGGGCCTGATGACCGCCGGCATCTATACGGCGGTGAACAGTCTGATTGCCAAGTTCCAGGAGCCGATGCAGAAGCTCCTCACGCTCAGCGATACGATCCGCACGACGGAAATGCAGATGCAGCGCCTCGACGACGTGCGCCGCTATCCTATCGACAACCTGAACTATCCCGACGAGACGCAGCAGTACGCCTTCACGGGAGAAAGACTGTCCGGCCGGATTGAGATGCGGGACGTGAGCTTCGGCTACAGTCCGCTGGACCCGCCGCTCTTGGAGCATTTCGAGCTGCATTTGGAGCCGGGACGCTGGGCTGCCGTCGTGGGCGCGTCGGGCAGCGGAAAATCGACGCTGGCGAAGCTGGCAGCGGGGCTTTACGAGGAATGGTCGGGCGACGTGCTGTTCGACGGCGTGAAGCGCCGGGAGATTCCCCGCGCCGTGCGGGTGAATTCCATCGCCACGGTGGATCAGGACGTGTTCCAGCTTTCCGGCACGGTGCGGGAAAATATCACGCTGTTCGACCGGTCCGTGCCGAAAGCCGACATCATGCAGGCGGCGCAGGACGCCTGCATCCATGACGACATCCTGCGGCTTCCGGGCGGCTACGAGGCCGAGGTCTCTGAGGGCGGGATAAATTTCAGCGGCGGCCAGAGGCAGCGATTGGAGATGGCCCGGGCCTTGGCGGGGAATCCTTCCATATTGATCCTGGACGAGGCGACCAGCGCCATCGACCCGGTGACCGAGCAAAAGGTGCTGGAAAATATCCGCCGGCGCGGCTGCACCTGCCTGATCGTCGCCCACCGCCTCTCGACGATCCGCGACGCGGACGAAATCATCGTGCTGGAAAAAGGCAAGGTCGCCGAACGCGGAACCCATCGGGAACTGATGCAGCACGACGGCCCGTACCGCAGGCTGATCGAGGAACGGGAAAAGGAAGCGAATGGGGAAGATACGTTAGACTGAAGAGAGGAGATAGGAGTGAGGAGATAGGAGTGTGGCGAAGGATAATTTCGTAATCACTCCTCATTCCTCTCTCCTAACTCCTCACTGAAAGAATGGGATTATAACGGCGTTTGGTTTTGCAAATCGCAACGGGAAAGGAGGAACGAAGCATGAAGCTTTCCGCCGGGGAGCGGTACACGCTGACGGATGAAAAATCGTATATTACGCTTACGGCGGGCCGGGCGGAAGTCTATGCGGTCACACGGCAGACGGCTTCGTTCCGGCAGATTTTCCTGACGGAGCTGGCCGTGGGAGAGGCGGCGTTCCCGTCGATGGACGAGTTTGGCGAAATCGACGTGACGGTTTACGCCGTCGAGGACGCCGAATTTTCGGTGACGCCTTTCGCCGGGTCGGAGCCCGGCGCTCTCGCGCCGCAAATGAAACGATGGTTCGGGCGTCTTGTCGCGCTGCCGTGGCTGCGGCTGTTGGCGGACCGGGGCGACGACGCGCTGAAGCAATGGGCGGACGGTTCGGTCCTGAACGGCGCGGAATCGGATGAGGATACGCTCTACAGGGAGTTCGCGGAGAACGAGGGCATTTTCGCCATGCTGCTTGGCGTGCGGTTCAAGTCGCAGGACAAGCGGCTCGGCCAGCGGATGGAGACCCGCGCGCAGGGGCAGCGGCGGCTCGTGGACGAGACGATTGCCGAGCTGTTAGGCGAGGGGACGGTATTCTCCGCCGTGGGCGCGGAAGGCAATGCGAAGCTGGAGAAAACGGGCTTCCTTGTGCGGCGCGCGGCGCAGGCGCTGAAAATGCCCGTCGAGAATATCAGCATATCGCCGGAAATGGCAAAGCGGCTGGACAACCTCGGGCTGCTCCGCCGCCTTGTCCAAAAGGGCGGCATGCATATCCGGCTGGTCCACTTGGAGGACGGTTGGCATACGGCGGACAGCGGCGTCATGATCGGCTATCTTTCGACGGAGGAAAGCCGGGAACCCGTCGTCCTGATCCCCGAGTCGCCGGAGAGTTACCGTGCCGTGACGCATGCGCAGCCCGAAGGCGTCCCCGTGACGGACGAGCTCGCGGCGCGCATCGAAAAGGACGCGTTCCTTTTCTATCCGGGTCTTCCCCCGCGGAAGCTCGGCTATTCGGACCTTTTCAAATTTTTGTTCCGGCAGAGCTGGGCGTCGGATTGGAAAACCATCGTCGCCGTCAGCTTTGTCATGGGACTGATTCCGCTGATTACGCCGGTCGTCACCGAGACGGTCTTCAAGGACATCATCCCGATCCTTGACCGGGAGGGACTTGCCACCGTCACGCAGGTGATGATGGTGGCGGGATTCACCACGGCGGCGCTTTCCACCGTCCGCGCCATCGCGTTCCTGCGCGTGTCCGCTTCCTGCGGCATGGCGCTTCGGGCCGCGCTTTTCGGGCGGCTCCTTTCCCTTCCGACGAAATTTTTCCGTCAATTCCAGTCCGGCGACCTGGCAAACCGTGTGGTGGGATTGGAAGCGGCCACGATGATCCTCTCGGAGAATTTCTTCGGCGTGCTGTTCAACCTCGTGTTTTCCCTCTGGAGCCTTGCCCTGATGTGCTACTACAGCTGGAAGCTCACGGCGGCGGCGCTCCTGATATGGATCGTGTATCTCGGCCTCAGCAGCTTCGTCATCAGCCGTCTCGTCCATGCGGAGCGATGCATGACCGAGGCGAAGAACAAGACCACCGGCATCTTGCAGCAGATCTTCACGGGGCTGGTCAAGTTCCGCGTCAAAGGCGCGGAGGAACAGGCGTACCACCTTTGGGGCAAGAAGTTTGCCGAGGAATGGAAATGGAACTACAGCGCCCGCGTGCTGAAAAACTATAATACCGTGATTGCCGCCGTCCAGCCGATTCTTTTGGCGCTGGTCCTCTATTATTTCGGGCTGCGGGAGCTTGCTGAGACTGCGTCGGCCGGGTCCAGCGGCCCGTCGAAAGCGCTGGCTGACGTATTCGCGGTGGCAGAGCCGATGAGCGTCGCCACGTTCATCGCTTTCCAGGCGGCCTATACCGCGTTCAACACAGCGCTGAACGCGGTGATGCCGGTTTTGGAGCAGATCTCCACCGTCCGTCCGCTGCTGGAAAATTTGCAGCCGATTCTCGACACGGAACCGGAGGTCGTCGAGGAAAAGATGGAGGCCGATTTGCTTTCGGGCGCTTTCGAGGTCAAGCATTTGTCGTTCGCTTACGGCGAAGGGCTGCCGGAGGTGCTGCACGACGTGAGCTTTTCCGTGGCGGCGGGGGAACACGTCGCCGTCGTCGGGCGTTCCGGCTGCGGCAAGTCGACGCTGGTGCGGCTGCTTTTGGGATTCGAGGCGCCGACCAGCGGGGCGATCTATTATGACGATCAGGATCTCGCCGACCTGGACCTTCCCTCGGTGCGATCTCAGATGGGCGTGGTGCTGCAGAACGGCCAGCTCATGACGGGCGACATCTACCGGAACATCGTAGGCGCCAGCGACTTGACGCTGGACGACGCATGGGCGGCGGCGGAGGCGGCGGGCATTGCCGACGAGATCCGCGAGATGCCCATGCAGATGCAGACCGTCGTCAGCGAAGGCAGCACGAACATCTCCGGCGGCCAGCGGCAGCGCATCCTGATCGCCAAGGCCCTCGCCATGAAGCCCGCCATCGTCATCTGCGACGAGGCGACCAGCGCCCTCGACAACCGGACCCAGGCCATCGTGACCGACAGCCTCGACCGCCTGAAGGTGACGCGCATTGTCGTCGCGCATCGCTTATCGACGATTCGCCGCGCCGACAGGATCCTCGTCCTGGACGAGGGGCGCATTGCGGAAAGCGGCTCCTTCGACGAGCTCATGGAAAAGGACGGCCTGTTTGCGTCCTTCGTCAAGCGGCAGGTGGCGTGATCCATACGCAGGAAGACAGCATTTGAAAGGGGAGGGGAACCATGCTCCCGACACGTCCTTCGAGCCCGATAGATTTCGAGCAAATCTATCGGGATTATCACAAAAATGTTTACAATTATATTTATGGACAGCTCCTTCATCGCGAGGCGGCGGAGGATTTGACGGCGGACGTGTTCGTAGCTGTGGCGACGCACCTTGGACAGTTCGACCCGACGAGGGGGTCTCTCACCGCGTGGATTTTCACCATCGCCCGGAACCTGACGCAGAATTACCGCCTGCGGGCTTCCACCCGTATGGAGGAAAGCCGCGAGAATTTGCCCGACATGCCCGCCGTCCCGTCGAAGACGGTGGACGATTCGCTGCGGTCTCCCGAGAATATCCGGGCGGAGCGCATTTTGGCGAAGCTCTCCAGCGAGGAACGCCGGTTCTTGGAGCTTCGCTATGTGCTGGGACTTTCCAACGAACAGATCGGGCGCGTTACCGGGACGACGGCGGCCGCCGTCAGCCAAAAATATCATCGCCTTTTGGCGAAATGCAGAAAAATAGATAAGGACGTCACCGACGACGCGCCGTGAAAATTTTTTTGAAGAAAATTTTTGCTGCGCGTCAATTTTCTCATACCCAATCTGTATTATATAGTAGAGTATATTGAGAAGAATGGAGCGAAGACTTATGACAGGCAAAAAAGCGGACAAAGGGGAGGCCATGGCGGGCGTCCGGGAAATGGACGAGCTTTTCCGCCGAACGGATTTTGCCGCCGAACATCCCGACCTTTCGGAACGGCTGCAGGAGAAAATCCGCGCGCGGCTTTCAGCGCAGGAAATCAAAATGCATGTGGAGGAGCGGGAGCTTTTCGAGGACGAGCTTTCGGAGCTTGCGGCGGCGGGCGCGCCGGAAATGAAAGAAGCCGAGATGCTTCGGAACGTGTTGCGGAGCAACGAGCGGGGACGTCCGTGACGGACTCTCATGGAATATTTGAGTTGCGGCAACGAAAGGAAGGTTCATTATGGCGAAGATCGACAAAAATGATCTTACGAGGGAACAAATCGAAAAGGCGATAGCGTGCAAGACCGCCGACGAACTCATAAAACTTGCAAAGACCGAGGGCTATGAGTTGACGCAGGAAGAGGCCGAGGCGTATCTCGCGGAGCTGGCCGACGTGGAGCTGGATGAAGAAACGTTGAAAAAGGCGGCGGGGGGCGATTCCTGCTACTTTGTGCAGTGCCCGTCGAAATGCTTGGATTGTCCCGATTTCAAGCCGCCGGCGGTATAAGGAAGCTGACGGAGGCTGGAGGAAGTTTCCTTATAGAAAGAATCAAACGGGAAGAATTCATGCGGGAATGAATGAGAAGGAAGGTTTCTCATCGTGAAGCGAAGAGATTTCATAAAATCTCTGGCCGTCATGGTCGGCTGGTTTTCATTCGGCTGTATGCCGGTGAAGGAAGCGGCGAAAAAAGATCCGAAAGAAGCCGACCGCCGCGACTATTATCACATCCTGCTGCTCAGCGACCTGCATTTGCCCGTGCGGTCAAAGAAGTTCCCCGGGCAGGCGGAGCAGGCGGATGTTTGGCAAAAGAAGCAGCGGCTGCTGGAAACCGTGAACGCCTGGGGCGATGTGGATGAGGCCGCGCTTCTGGGCGACCTCGCCGCCCGTTACGGCAGCGAGTCGGAATTTCATGCGGCGGACGAATATCTGGGCAGCCTGAAGTTCCCATACTATGCCGTTGCCGGCAACCATGACTACGCATACAAGGATGAGCCGAGGATCAACAGCAAGGGAAAAGAGAAGCTGGTGCCGGGCACCCTGGAAGAGAAAAAAGCCAAATTGGCCGCTTTCCAAAAGCGGTATAAGCAGCCCGGCCTCTATTATGCCCGCTCTGTGGGGGATTGCCGGTTGCTCTATCTTGCGCCGGACGCCTGCGGCACTTATGTGGAATTTTCGTCGGAACAGCTCGACTGGCTGAAGCGCGAGATTGCCTCCCACAAAAAAGGCCCTGTGTTTTTCTTCTGCCATGCGCCGCTGATGGGGACGCTTCGCACCTACGGGAAAAAAATCAACACCCCGGATTTCACGGCGCAGCCCTCCGAAGCTTTGGCGGAAATCCTTGCCGACGTCCCGCCGGGCAGCCTGTGGATTTCCGGCCATACGCACACGCCGCCCACGAACGACAGCTACGCCGACGACAGCGTGAACCGCGTGCACAGGAACTTGGTGAACATCCACAACCCCACCATAGACGCTTCCCATATTTACACCAACTCGCTCTTCCTTTACAAAGACCGCGCAGTCGTCCGCACTTACGACCATAACGAAGATCGCTGGCTCGCCGGACTCGACCGCACGTTTCCGTTTGCCGGTGCATAATTTCTATAGGAAAGGATCAAAAATATGCGCAACCTGCTGAAAAAGACCACGATCCTCTTGATTTCTCTTTTGCTGCTGACCGTCGCTTCCGTTTCGGAAGCGAAATGGCGGCTCGACGAAGACCCGGAACTCGCGGAGCCGCGAAATTTCCGCATGGCTTCCGACGGCTGGCGCGTGACGCCGGAGGATGCGCCGCCCACCAGGCAGGGACTGGACAATCTTCGCATATCGGGCAGCGCCCAGTGCACCGCCGCCGGGTTTGCCTCGCTGTACGCGACACTTGCGGCCGCCGCTCCCGGCGCGCCCATCTACGATGTGGATCTGCGGCAGGAGTCTCACGGTTTTGCGGACGGACTGCCCGTGAGCTGGCACAAAGACGGCAATCTGGCCAACGAAGGGAAAACCCCGGAGGAAGTGGCGCTGGACGAGGAAGAACGCCTCGCCGGGATAGCAGGAGAGACGACGACCTTTGGGCCGAAGGGCAAGACCGACAAAGGCCGATTCGAAGCCGTCACCTTTACTCCGGAGAATGTGCAGACGGAAAAAGACGTCGTCGAAGCGGCGGGCTTCCGGTACGTGCGGTTTTATGTGACGGACAGGACCCAGCCGGATACGGAGACGATCGAGGCGTTTCTCGATTTTGTCGAGTCGCTCCCCAGGGACGCCTGGCTCCATTTCCACTGCCGTGCCGGACGCGGGCGCACGACGACGTTCATGGCGATGTACGATATGATCCGCAACCCGGACATCCCTGCGGAGGCTGTTATCGAGCGCCAGCATCTGATCGGCGGCGCCGACCTGACGGCCATGAAAGACGAGGAGTGGAAAAACGAGCGGATTGTCCAACGGCTGGAGACGCTGAAATTGTTTTCGGAATATGTCCGGGCGAGGCACGCCGGGGAAACGACGCTTCGCTGGAGCGCATGGCTCGAGGAAGACGCCGAGGCCGCGTAGACGAGGAGGTTTTCAAAATGACAAAGATCAACAGGAACGAACTGACGAAGGAACAAATCAAGAAGGCGATGGCCTGCAAGGACGCAGAGAGCTGATGGCGGCGGCAAAGACGGAGGGAATTGACCTGACGAAAGAAGAAGTCGAAGCGTATATGGCGGAAATGGCCGACGTGGAGCTGGACGAGGAGACGCTAAAAAAAGCGGCGGGCGGTAGGTGTTACGACCTTTACAAAAATTGCAGGTCGTTTGTCCGCTAACAAGCTGTACCCTAACCTCTCCGGGCAGAGAGTAGTATCGGGATATTTTCGATCAAGAGGTGTATGAAGTTGTCGGGCAAGAGGAAAAAAACAGCAGGACGCCGGCTGGCGGCGGCAATTTTACTGCATCTCGCCATCGTCGGCGGCGCAGGGCAGGCGTGCGCCATGACCTCGAGCCGGATCGACTATAACGGCAAGCCCATGTTTGAGGTTTACTATTACGGCGAAGATGACGCAACCAATGCTTCAGCGGCGAAGACATTCTTTCAACAGTTAGGCGGCAACGACAACGCTCTTGCTTATACATTGAAAGACGATATTAAATCAGGGCTGGACAGTGCCTTTCGTCAGTGGGCGGAGATATTGGGGCCGGGAGCCAGGAACAAGAAGCCGGTGCAATATTTCGTCGGCACGAACACAGTCCAAAATGCCGGCGCAATAGGCTTTTCCAAGAGAAACGGCGAAGACACCAACAATCCCAATTATTTGCATGCCGCCCTGCAGAACGGGACTGAGATCCAGTGGATCGAAAATATCGACGCTTTGGAAGATGGTTCGGCGAATCGTGCCCCCGCCCGGGGCTACGGCGGCATTTATATCGGCCAGAATATCGGCGTAAACGAAGAAGACGGCCAATACGGCTTCACTGCCATCAATACGCCCATCCCCGTGGCGCAGGAAATGAAGGGAGTCGATATCACTGCCGTCATGTACCATGAGATCGGGCACAGTCTTGGGATATCGGCTGATATTGGAGCCTCGGTGACTATTGGAACCATTACAGCCTTCAAGTTCAACGACAGCGCGAACAATCCCGGCTCTTATGCCGGGCATCTTTACGATCAAAACGGCAAACGCGCGTCAAGCGAAAATTTGGCGATAATCACCCCGGAGGACTTGGAAATCCTAAAAAACGATCCGCCCGCAGTCGACGTGTCGGACGTGGATTTTTTCGTGGTGAACAAAAACGACGCTTTAAGCGGTCGTGACGGCGAAACCGCCCTGACGTTTCGCGGTAAAAATGTCTCGGCGGTTCTTGACGGCAAGACATTTACCGGCATCAACGGCGAACAAATCGACGGGTTACCCATAAATACCTGGGAAAATGATCGACCGGAATTTTCCCATATCGAACTGGCGCGGAGCGTCATGAGCCATCAGCATTACCGCAGCTATAACAGCTTCATTGAGGCGGAACTGGCTGTGATGCAGGACATCGGCTATAAGATCGACCGCAAGAACTTTTACGGTTTCTCCGTATATAAAGACGGGCAGACCATCGTCAATGAACAGGGCTTTTCGGCGCGAAACGCCGATGGGACGGCCTATGTGGACGGCTACAACACCTCCACCTACGGGGTGGGGCTCCACGTTTACGGCTCCAACAACAATATCACGCAAAAGGGAAACATCTGGACGAAAGGAGCGGCCGCTGTGGGCATTCGTGTCGACGGGCTGAACAATACCGTCACCGTCCCGAAGGGTACGGAAGTTCACGGCGACGGAGCTTGCGGCGCGGGGGTGCTGGTGGCCTACGGCAAGAACCATATCATAAACATTGACGGCACGGTCACGGGCAACGGGGCGAACGGCTCGGGCGTATGGTTCGAGTTCGGCGCCAATGCTTTGGGTGCGACTATGGAATATCGCGGCTCTTATATACGCTATAAACGGGATATTAATACTAACGGCGCAATCACGAAGCATTACAATCTGGCACTCGATGCTGTTGGTCATCGTCTGGATGATTACAGTATCACCGACAGGGTCAACGGCGACACAAACGAAAAAATGGCCACGCTGAACGTAACGGGAACGATCTCTGGCAAGCGGGCGGCCATCTATATCGCGGAGGAAGCGTTCGTCGACAATATCAACCTCAATGAAGGCGCAAGGATCAATGGCGATATCGTGAGCGTCTGGAAGCATTTTGATGCCGATGCTTTCGGCATATCGGACGAAGAAACTTGTACCAAGGATGAGGAAACCGGATTTTACGAGGGAGGGTTGATGCTCCAGTACAAAGACCAGTTTATCCCATACAAGAAGTATATCCCCGACCTCGTGACGAACCTGAATTTCAACGCCAATATGAACTATAACGGCAACATCTCCGGCGCGGACAACATGAAGCTGAACGTGAATCGCGGCACTCTGAACTTCGGCGGCACAGCGGACGTCGTGAACGTCAATGTGGCGAAAGGCGCGGCGCTTTACGGCGGCAGCTTCACGGTCAACGACATGACCGGGAAAATGGCGTACGGCTTTTCTGACGGGACCACGGGCCAGTTCTTCAACCACGGCAGTATCGGCGCATCGTCGGCGGACACTGCGATGACTGTCACGGGCAAGCTTGTCTCGGACGGCGTCTTGCGCGCATACGGCGGCGGAGCGGCAGGCCATATCGCCGTGACGGGGGACGCGGACATTGGCGGCTCCACCGCCACGGCCACGAACATACTGCCCAGGGAAACGGCGACGCTGCTCACGGCAAACGCCATCGCAGGGAACATCACGAACCCCGAGGGCGCGCCTTACGCCGCCACGGGGATGCTCAATACGACGGGTGCGGTCAGCGGCAATACGCTGACTGTCACGACTGCGGCGGCGAACAATCTCGGCACGACGGACGCGACAGTCAACGAGACCTACGGCGCGATGCTCCATATGTTTGACGGCCTTTCCGGCGCCAATGATCCCCGCGTCAACGAAATGCGCCCGCTGTTCAGCCTCGACGCGGCCGACGCGAAAGAGGCGCTCTCTTCCATCTCGTCGAACGCATCGGCGCAGAACATGGGCCTAGCCCAGACCAACGCCATGACCGGACATATCGTCTCTTCGCGCCTCGCCGAAGCCTTCGCGCAGAAGCCCGTGAACGTGAAGCTCCCGGTCGCCAATCTCACAGACGGGAAGGATGAAAAATCGATCGAGCTCCCGATGAAGCTCCCCATGCCTGCGGACAACGATTTCTGGTTCAAGGTCGCGAAGAACTGGGGAGACCTGAAAGGCGGCGCCTACTACCACGGCACGACCTTCGCGGGCGGCTGGGACCGCGCCTATGGGAAGGCTTGGCGCGCAGGCGCGTTCGTCAGCTACGGGACGGTCGGCTTCGCCGACACGGGCGCGCGGAACGAACTGAAGGACACGCGCCTCGGATTTTACGGAGGATATACCCACGGCCCCCATGAGGGCTATGTCTATCTCGATTACGGCTGGCTGAAGAACGACCTCTCGCGGACGATCGCAGGCATGGGATTGTTCCCGCAAGCGGATTACGACAGCCGGATATTGGAGCTCGGCGGCGAATACAAATACGATCTCCACGCGATGAAAGACACGCCGTGGCATATCAGCCCGTATATCAACCTGCAGCTTTCCGAGCTCTGGCAGGACGGCTACACGGAACGCGGCGCTGGCATATTCGGCCAGCGGGTGAACGGCGCGACGAACACCTACTTCGCGTGCGGCCTCGGCTTCGAGTTCAAGCGTTACCTCGCGGGCGGCAGCTACGCGCTGCGGCTCGGAGCGAAGCACGCGTTTTCGGGCGCGGGCCCGAAACTGACCTTCGGCTATGGAGGCGACGATGCGTCGAGTTACGAAATGCGGAACAGTCAGGATGCGACCCATTTCGTGATAAGCCTGAGCGGCGAAGCGGAATTTGCTCCGGGGTGGTGGCTCGCGGGGGACGCGGGACTGCAAAAGGGAGCGCACGACAAGGATATGATGTGCGCGCTGACGATTAGGCGGATGTGGTAAGATGTGAGGAGGTATTATCAATGGCAAAGATCGACAAGAACGAACTCAGGAAGGAACAAATCGAAAAAGCGATGAAGTGCAAGACCGCCGATGAGCTGATGACGGCGGCGAAGGCCGAGGGAGTCGAGCTGACAAAGGAAGAGGCCGAGGCGTACATCGCGGAGATGGCGGACTATGAACTGGACGACGAGACGCTGAA